>Ga0073934_10000155_pt1 | contig 201786 bp, 192 predicted proteins | sample LarsenN4metaG_FD_76834 | JGI IMG/M metagenome (GOLD analysis project Ga0073934, IMG submission 76834) | Hot spring sediment bacterial and archeal communities from British Columbia, Canada, to study Microbial Dark Matter (Phase II) - Larsen... ... | reverse complement strand
TGATACATGGAACTTGACACCTGATACATGGAACTTGACACCTGATACATGGAACTTGACACCTGATACATGGAACTTGACAATGTGAAACTCACCGATACCCACTGCCACCTTGACTATAACAAATTTGATTCTGACCGCGAAGAAGTAATTCAACGCGCCACACAGTCGGGGATAAGTAAAATGCTGGTTCCCGCGCTCCACCACAAGTCAAGTAAAGAGGCGGTGAAGTTAGCGGAAAAATATCCAAGCGTGTATGCCGCTGTCGGCTTTCATCCAACCGACTTAGAAGAATTTAATCAAAAAAACTTTGAAGAAGTAAAAGCGTTAGCCAATCATCCCAAAGTAGTTGCGATTGGCGAAATTGGCATTGACTATTATTGGGTCAAAGAAAAAGACAAACGCGAATTTCAACGTGAAGCATTAAAACAGCAATTGCAATTTGCAAAAGAAATTAATAAGCCTGTCATCATTCACATGCGCGAAGAAAACGACGCTTGGTTTGGCGAAGCCTCCGTTGATTTGTTAAACATTTTAGAAGAATGGCAAAAAAGTTTAAGCGGTTCGCTTGCAGAAAAACCTGGCGTGCTTCATTCCTTTAATGGCACATTAGAGACCGCCCAAAAAGGCTTGGACTTAAATTTTTACATCGGCGTTTCGGGACCCGTCACTTACAAAAATGCGGACAAAAAACGCGAAATTATCCGCCAATTACCAATTACCAAATTACTTTTAGAGACAGATTCGCCATTTTTAAGCCCAATGCCCGTTCGTGAAAAAAGGAACGAACCCTCGTACATTTTGCACATTGCTGATAGAATAGCAGACATCCATGCAACTAACCGCGAGCAAATTGCACAAATTACCACCGCCAATGCGGCAAGGCTCTTTGCATGGGGAGACTGAATGAATGCCATCACCTTTCTCAGCCCAGTAACGGAAGAAATCAAACTTGTCGAAGAACGAATGCGCGAACAAGCCGACACAGCGCACCCCGATTTACGCGCCGCGCTCGAACACCTGATGAAAGCCGGAGGAAAGCGCATCCGCCCTACCCTCGGCTTGCTCGTTGGAAACATGCTCGGCGCCCCGCTTGAAAAATTAGTCACGCTTGGCGCGGCAGTCGAACTGCTTCACACCGCCACACTCGTCCACGATGATTTAATTGACGGCTCTTTACTTCGGCGTGGAATGCCGACATTAAATGCGCGTTGGTCTCCGCCCGCCACCGTTCTCACAGGCGACTTCCTCTTCGCCCGCGCCGCCAAACTCGCCGCCCAAACCGACGATTTACGATTAATGAACCTATTTGCCGACACGCTGGCAATCATCGTCAACGGCGAACTCACCCAAATGTTCAGCGCGCGCGGCATCATCCACCGCGATAACTACTACAAAAGAATTTACGCCAAAACCGCCTCGCTCTTCCAAATGACCTCGCACGCCGCAGCCATCGTCAGCCCTGCCCATGAAGAAACAATCAACTACATGCGTGAGTTCGGATACCAACTCGGCATGGCGTTTCAAATTGTGGATGACATTTTAGATTACTCCTCCGACTCCACCTCCATTGGCAAACCCATCGCTTCAGACCTACATAACGGCTTGATCACCCTACCCGGCATTTACTACGCCGAAGCCAACCCCACCGACCCAGACATCCTCTCGCTTGCAAACGGCGGCTGGACAAACCACGAAAACATGACCCGCCTTGTAGAAAACATCCGCGCCAGCGACGCCACCCGCAAAGCCATGCAAGAAGCCGAAAACTACATTGATAGAGCCATTGCCTGTTTAGAAAATTTCCAACCCTGCGCCGAACGCGATGCCCTAGAAAATTTAGCAAAATATATTATTGATAGAAAAGTTTAGTTAGGCGTATTAGCCTGAATGGTCATCTTTCCGCTTTCTTCTTTGGCATTAAACGCTTACAACGCTTCGTATCCCTCGTGGTGAAAACATGTCAAATCCTAGAAAACCCTTTCGTTTCAACGTCGGCTTCATCATCCACGAAGAAGTCGGTTACAACCACGACTTCCCTTTCGAGTTTGACGAACTCGTATTAGACGACCTTGCATTAAGAAACTTTTCGGGCGTTGCCAATATAGGCAAAACGCCGCAGGGGTTAATTGTTCAAGCCCAGTTTTCCGCTGAAACCGATTTAGAATGTGTAAGATGTTTAACCAAATTTGAACACGCGCTCGATTGGTCATTTTCAGAACTGTATGCGTTTGACAAACGCTCCGAAACCGAATCGGGGCTCATTGTCCCCGAAGACGCGCATTTAGATTTAGCGGAACTCATCCGCGATTACGCCATCTTAGAAATCCCCATCAGTCCGATTCACGATGAAAATTGCAAAGGGCTATGCCCGGAGTGCGGTCAGAACTTGAATATCAAAGATTGTGGGCATCGCCCCGTCGAGCCTGATTCTCCGTTTGCAAAGTTGAAGGATTTGTTGAAATGACAGACCACAGACCGAGGACGGCAGAAGGTTAAGCGGTCTGCGGTCTATCTCGTCCGCTGTCAAATAAAAAAAACATGCAACCTAGAGTAAAGAATTTTTTTAATATTATTATTTCCTTGTTATTAATCAGCGGAATTATCTACGCGCGCCTGCAAATGAGCAAAGGGTTTGATTATCAAGATTCAAATTTCGCCTTTTTTTGGTTGGCGGGCAAAATGACGATTGACGGGGAAAACCCGTATGACGAAACTACATATATCGCTAATCATGCAAAATACGGAATCAAATGGCAACCCAACCGTATCTTTCCATACCCGTTGCCGTTAGCGATTTTATGTATCCCTTTAGGTTTTTTTTCAATGGGCGTCGCCTACACCGTTTGGCAAATCGCTTCCTTGTTAATAATTCTTATTTCAATTTATCTCTTGCTCAATCTCGTCAAGCATGAAGCCTCAAAGAGATTATTCATTCCCATTTTTTTAGCCGCAGTATTTTTTGGTCCGGGCTACTTAACCTTACACACAGGCGCGGTTGGCGCGCTTGCATTATTGTTGCTTACGCTAACGATTATATTTTTAGAAAAAGAAAAATTCCTGCTGGCGGGCGTTTTATTATCATTGACGATGCTCAAACCGCCGCAAGGATTAACGATTCTGCTGTTGATGGGGCTTTGGTTTTGGCTAAAGAAAAACTGGAACGCCATTCTCGGCGTTGGGCTGGGCGGAATTTCCCTGCTCATTATCGGCTTCATCCAAGACCCGATGTGGATTCAAAAGTTTCTCGGCGCAAGCGACGCCGTGATGAATAGGACGCAGGGCGTGCATTCAAATGTATGGGCGTTTAGTTATTTGATATGCGACGGCAAAACGCCCTGCTCTCCGCTTTTAGGCGCGGCGCTAAGTTTGAGTCTGCTGGGGCTGGCTGGATATTTCCTATGGAAACATCAAGCCGAATGGTCGCATTGGGAAGCGTTGAGTTTAATTATCCCAATAGGCTTTGTCAGCGCTATTTATCTCTGGGCGTATGACCAAATTACATACATTATTCCAATTGTGTGGATTGCCGCACGGCTGACGCAAAAAACGCGGAGTTATCTTTTACCTTTTGCCTTTTTGATTTTGGTAGATGCGGTCTCTTTCTTTGCGCTCGCCCAACAAGCGCTGACCGATAAAGACTTATGGAGTTTAGGCACAACAATTTTCGTCCTTCTATTTTTATTCGGCGCGCATACCATGAAACAAAAAGAGAATGAATAAAAAAATCGGGGCTTGAATAACCACAAAGCCGCTAAGCCTCAAAGGTTTGAGGCGGCTTTACGGTGTTTAAATTACCCACATCTCACAAAACCCGCTATTGACAAAGCGCCTTTGCCTGTCTAAAATAATGGTTATGAATTTCAAAATCGCTTTCCCGATGCCGCTCATGAGCATGTCCATGCAAATGGAAACGTTCCGCCACGCCAAATGGAAAGCAGCGTAAGTTTTGTTTCAAACAACACGGGCTGTCCATTTTGCGGGCAGCCTTTTTATTTATAAAATTTCAAAGAATAGAGAGTAAAGAATAGAGAGCAAATACTTAGATTTTTATAACTATTCCCTACTTACCTAATCTTTACCCTCTTAAGAACGGAGTTCAAAATGTCAGAAAATATCTTAATCGCCATTGCCTGGCCCTACTCAAACGCCGAGATTCACGTTGGCAACCTCACAGGCTCGCATTTACCCGGCGATATTGTCGCGCGGTATCATAGGCTTAAAGGCAATCATGTCCTCGTTGTTTCTGGCACCGATTCTCACGGCACGCCCGTCGTCCTCGCCGCCGACAAAGAAGGCAAACCTGTTGAAGAAGTGTATAAAAAATATCACAACTCATTTTTAGAAGTGTTCAAAGGGTATGGCATTACCTACGATTTATTTACAACCACGCATAGCGAAAATCACTTCAAAGTTTCACAAGCGGTGTTTCTTGCTTTGCAAAAAAATGGATATTTATTCAAAGAATTTAGCAAGCAATGGTACTCGCCCAGCGCCAACAAATTTTTACCAGACCGCTATGTAGAGGGGACTTGTTACATCTGCGGGTTTGAGGGGGCGCGTTCGGACCAATGCGATAATTGCGGCAACGTGCTTGAACCAGAGAAGTTAAAAAATCCGCGCGCCAAAACGGGCGACGGCGCGTTGGAATTACGCGACACGGAACATTTTTATCTCGATTTATCTAAACTTGAACCTGACGTAAAAAAGTTTTTAAAAGAACGCGCCGAACATTTTCGAGATACCGTCTTAGGCGAATCGCTCGGCAAGATAGAATCAGAAGGGTTAAAGCCGCGCGCCATCACCAGAGATTTAGATTGGGGAATCCCCGTCCCAGTGGATGACCCTGCTTGGGAGACGAAAAAACTATACGTTTGGTTTGAAGCGGTGATAGGGTATCTCTCCGCGCCTATTGAGTGGAGTCAATTATCTAATCAAAAAGAAGCGTGGCGCAATTGGTGGGTGAATCCGCAAGCGAAGCAGTATTATTTTATCGGCAAAGATAATATCTTCTTTCATACCTCGCTGTGGCCCGCAGAATTAATGGGCGTGAATGAACAGTTTACGGAAATTTTTGCAGGCGATAAAACAAAATTAACCTTGCCGTATGATGTGCCTGCCAATCAATTTATGAATTTGGAAGGGCAGAAAATTAGCGGTTCACGCAATTGGGCAGTGTGGGCGCTAGACGCGCTCACCCGCTACGACGCCGACGCTTTGCGATATTATCTCACTGCGAACATGCCCGAAGCCAAAGATAGCGATTGGGATTGGGCTGAGTTTGTGGCGCGCAATAACAATGAGCTTGTTGCCAATTGGGGCAACTTAGCGAATCGCGTATTGTCGTTTTGCTATAAGAATTGGAATGGGCATGTGCCAGAGGTGGATATAAAAACGCTTCGCGACTCTGACCTCGACCTGCTTGCCGTTATTGAAAATGGTTTCAAACTTGTAGGCGACGAAATCGAAGCGGTGCGTCTTCGCTCAGCATTAAGCGAAGCGCTCAAACTTGCAACCAATGTGAATCAATATTTAGACGTCAATGCGCCTTGGTCTGCCGTGAAGACAGATAAGGAAGCCGCAGGTAAAACCATTTACACGGCTTTGAAAGCAATCGACTCTTTGAAAGTCATCTTCTCGCCTTTCTTGCCGTTTACCTCAGAAAAGTTACATACATTCTTTGGATATGAAACGCCATTGTTTGGCGAGCAATTCATTGAAGAAATATCCGATTCGCTTGGGACGCATACTGTCTTAAGATATAAAGGCGTTGAAGGCATTCAATGGAAACCCAGCGACTTGAAACCTGGCGCGAAATTGAATCAACCCAGCCCGCTGTTTAAGAAGTTGGATGAAAACGTAATTGAGGAAGAACGAGCGCGGTTGGGAAAGTGAACAAGTAATCAGTTACGGAGAGGGGGCGTCGCACTTAGCATGTGAGATGAATTTTGCTCGTAGATTCATTCCCTAGCGAGAAAAAATCCAACCCGTGTGGTGCGACGCACTCCAGGCACAACTCAACTTAATCCAAAAACAAATAATACCTTAATGCTTTTTGAATCTTTTCAGGCGGGATATAGTTCATCACAAAATCTTCGTAGGCTTCGGGTGAGCCAAAATTATTTTTTACAAATTCATGGTCAACGAGCGTGCCGTTTCGTTTGCCAATAAACTCAGCATAATTTGAATAATCCCATTGTTCGGGTTTCACTACAATATTTGCATCAAGCGGATTTCGGTGAATGTAACGGCATAAATGTAACAAATATTCATTCGTATCTACATAAATTGACTTAAATGCGCTTTCAAACAAAGTTCCCGAAAGTTTATATTTTGTATTAAACGCTTTTGTGTAAACATTGAAAACCGCTTGCATAAACACGCTGATTCCAATATCTCCATCTTGACGTAAAAGAAAATGGAAGTGATTATCCATTAAACAATATGCAATGACTGTAATTCCACAACGCTTTATTTCTTTTTTAATATATTTCAAAAGAAATTTATAGTCAGCGTCATTGCGAAAAATGTTGTTGTAATGAACGCCGCGATTGTAAATGTGATAATACTGATTAGGGAGAAAAATTGTTTTTCTGCGAGCCATTGTTTACCATCCGGGTGCGTCGCACTCAGCCTAATGAGATTAATTTTACCCGTAGATTCATCTGCCTAGTGAGACGAATCAATCAGTGTAGGGTGCGACGCACTCCGGCGCAATAACTCTCCGTTTTTGATATAAATCCGCTTCATTCTTACTTAAGTTAAATTGATTCTGCGTAATTTAACATTCTCTCCTTGCAACTTTTTTCTTCTCAGCCCTGTAATACAGTTGGAAAGGAGAATTTATGCGCAAAAAAATATTTATATTGTTAACTATAATGACAATAGCGCTTTCCGCTTGCAACGCCAACATCCAACGCAATGACGACGGCTCGTTTACCGTAGAAACGACCGTTTCGCAAGCCGAATTACAAGATTTAATTAATTCATCCATTGCAGACCCGCTCGTGCAAGATATTACGGTTAGTTTGCAAAACGGTTATATTTTGGTCAACGGCACGCGCCAAAGGTTAAATAATGCCAATGAAACAGACACGCTCAGTTTTCGGCTCGATTTGGGCATGAGCAACGGAAATTTAATTGCCTCCGTTTCAAACGCGCAAATTGACGGCGCCGCCATTGACGAAGCCCGAGTGAGCCATTGGAATCAAACCATTGCTAATCGCTTATCTAACTTTGGCGGGAGAAGCGAAAATGCAAAATTGCAGTCAGTGAGCATCACATCCAATGCAGTGACTATGATTTGGAATGTCTCAAGGTAATTTTTAGTAAAGAGGCTCAATGATTTTCATTGAGCCTCTTTGTTATAAGCGGATTGCCTCTATCCATTGTGGCAATTGGTCAAATAATGTTTTCATCACGTCTTTTGCGCGCGATTCAAACAAAGCTAAATCGTCGTAGGCTTCGCCTTCGGTTTCGTTCACCAAGTCGCTTACGCCGCGCAAAATTAATAAACGCGCGTTATTTTTATTCGCCACCCAAGCCAAAGCGCCAGATTCCCAGTCGCCTGCTATTGCGCCTTTCGATTTAAGATATGCAATTTTATTTGGCGGCAAGTCGCTGTCGGCGGATGCAATCAAACCTCGACGAGTAGGAAAAGGATGAGGTTCGGGCAACCAACTCAAATCGAGTGAAGAAGCGTAATATTCAATAATATTCAAATCGCCCATTAATTCAACAATGTCATAAATAAAAGTTTTCTCAACCAGCACAATATCGCCTTGATTGACCAAGCCTTCAAACCCGCCGCAGGTGCCGAGGTTTATCACCGCATCGGGTTTATCATGGCTAACTACATATTGCATCATACCTGCTGAGGCAATCTTCCCCCACCCGCTGTGATACATTTTTATTTCATGTTCATTGATTTTTATTTTTGACGATTCGCCATAAGGCGATTGTGTAATTTCAAGGTTTGGAAAAATTGCTTTCACTGCATTCCATTCGGCGATAGCGGAGATTAGTACGACAATGTTCATTTATAGTTTTCCTTCGAGATAATCTAAGATGAATTGCAATGCGGCATGGCTGGATAATTTTTTATTTTCTTCGCGGTTTCCATGCCAGATGAAATGCCGCGCCTCTACCTGACTTGGAGTTGCCAGCCCAACCCAAGTTGTGCCTACGGGTTTATCAGGCGTGCCGCCGCCTGGTCCCGCAATTCCGCTCACACTGACGACTATATCCGCCTTCAATTTTTTTCTTGCGCCTAGCGCCATTTCTATCACGGTTTCTTTTGAGACCGCGCCTTTTGCATTTAATGTATCCCAAGAAACGTCAAGCAAATCCGCTTTGGCTTGATAAGAATAAGCGACAATACCCCCCAAAAAATATTCTGAAGAGCCTGGGATATTGGTAATAAGGTGGGCAATTAACCCGCCCGTGCAGGATTCGGCAGTGGCAAGAGTGAGTCTTTTGCTTTGTAATAAATTGGCTACGCGCAATACAGTAGGTATCATTTGATATTCCAAGTCTATTTTATAGTAATTTGTCATCTTTGCCGCGGCAAACTTTGGCTTTAATGACGTTGACGCCGGCGATACAGCGAATTGATACACTTTCATTACCTGGTGATTCAACGCTTCAACTTTAGCGTGCGCGACACGTTTGGTCCCACATTCGATACCGCGCCAAACACAATAACTTTTAATATCACCTCCGTCAACTATGTCCTCGGTAATACCACTGCCAGCGCCAATATTACCCCCCAGCCAAACCATCACAGTCACCACCAATGCGCCAGCCACCGCGTTAAATGGCTCCTCGTTCAACTTTGCCGTCACTGCTTCTTCTGGCTTGCCAGTGACCATTACCACATCAGGCAGTTGTTCTGGCGGAGATACCGACGGCGATGCTACCATCACCATGACCAGCAGAGCTAGAACTTGTAGCGTTTTCTATAACCAAGCAGGCAATTCTAATTACAACCCGCGCCGCAAGCGCAAGAAGATGTCGCCTCCCGTCTTCACCAGCGCAGATAATCATTCGCTTACATTCACGAATTACGCAACGGCGAAAAAAATTTACATCCACAACAACGGCTTCGTCTATGTATATGAAAAGTTTGAGAAAATCAATTGATATTGCCAAACAACATAAAAACCTTATTCAAATCGGAAGAAGACGCTTGGTTAACGCTGGTCACTTGCCAAAACTTTGATGAAAAGAAAAACGCTTTTACGCGCCGCCGTATGATTCGCGCAATTTTAATAAGCGTCATTTTCGAAAAATAAGCCTCGCTCAAACAGGCTGTGAAACTCACAGCTTGTTTGATACTAAGCGCTTTTTTACTTTCGGTTATAATTCGGCGCATGTCCACCTGGAGCGGAAAAGTTATTGGTAAAGTAAAAGTCGGCGAATTGATTGCGCGCGGCGGCATGGCAGAAGTGTATAGCGGGGAACACACCGCGCTCAACCGTAGAGTCGCCGTCAAAATCATGCGCGACTTTGTAAACCCTGACCCTGAAACAAGTTCACGGTTTGAACGCGAAGCGCGCGTTATCGCCAACCTGCGCCACCCTAATATCATTCAACTCTTTGATTACGAGCTAATCAACGGGCAACCTTGCTTAGTGATGGAACTTGTGCCTGGCGCCTCTCTTGGCGATTATTTACGCGCCGCCCAAAAACGCGGCGATAAACTACCCTTTAATACGGTCGCCCAAATTCTCACTTCCACCGCCTCCGCCATTGATTACGCCCACAGCCAAAACATCGTCCACCGCGATATAAAACCCGCCAACATCTTATTACGCTCCAAAAGCGGAACTGTAAAAATTAACGAACCGCTACCGCAAGATGTAGAACCGATTCTTACCGACTTCGGCTTGGTACGCCTACTCGACTCGACCACGCAAACTTCAACAGGTTCCGTCTCTGGCACGCCCGCCTACATGAGCCCCGAACAAGCGCGCGGCGACAAAGTAGATAAAAAAACCGATATTTATTCTTTAGGCGTGGTTTTATACGAAATGCTGGCGGGCGCCGTGCCGTTTGACGCCGAATCATCCTTTGGCGTTTTGATGAAACACCTCAACGAACCGCCTCCTCCCATTCCAAATATCTCTTCCGATTTACAAACCGTCATAGACCGCGCCCTAGCCAAAGACCCCGCTCATCGCTATAACTCTGCCAAAGAAATGGTGGATGAATTTATTGCCGTATTCAATGGGCAAACCGTTTCGCTTAACACCATTAGCCAAACCAAAATGGCAAAAGCCGCCGCAAAACCAAAGACCAGCCCCCTTTCCACCGCTTTAGCGGGCGCCAGCATCTTAACCATTATCATTTTAGCGTTTTTAGCGTTTCGCCCAACCCCGCTACCCCCTGCAAGCGCCGACACCCCCATTGGAAAAACCACATTTTTAGACTTCAACGCCATCATGGACAAAGCCACAATCTCCTTTACCAATTTACCGCCATTAGAATCAGGCACGCACTACGACGTTTGGGCAGTAGGGCAAGGCGGAGAGTTACGCCGTAATTTCGGCACATTAGAAATGACCACCGACACCAGCGGCGAATTAATTTACATTGCCCCAGACAAAAACAACATCCTCAGCTCGTTTGACCAAATTGAAGTGACAATTGAACCGAATAACGACCCAACCCCCAATGAATCATCGGGCGATGTAGTTGCGTCTTCGGTGTTTCCTCCATTAGCTTTAATCCATGTGCGGCATTTGTTAGTTTCGTACGCTGGCGCGCCCAACAGCAACGCGCTCATACAAGGTTTGTGGTACACAGCCGATAGTATTGACAATTCTGTAATCGCGTTGGAAGAAGCGTTTAAAAACAACGATGAAGCGGCAATGCGAAAACATCTTGAAGAAGTTATCAATCAATTAGCGGGTCGTTCAAACACAGAACTATATTTAGATTGGAACGAAGACGGCGCTATTGAAGACCCCAGCGACGGCTTTGGCTTGTTAAAAAACGAAAACGAAGAAAACGCTGGTTACATTCCCACCGCCCGAAGCCACGCCCTCTTTGCCGCCGAAGCGCCAGACGCCACCCAAAACATAAAAATTCACAGCCAACACACCATCATTGCTATTGATAATATGGAAGGCTGGGCAAAGCAATTATTAAACTTAGCCCTACAATTGCAAGAAATGCCTTTTGGTCCCGAAATGGAAGCGATTATTCTTGATATGCGAATCCTTTCCGACCAAATCCTTTTTGGCGTAGATTCAAGCGGCAATGAATTAATTGAGCCGATTGTTGGCGAAGGCGGTGGCGACACTGCTTACGAACATGCCTATTACATGGCAGAAATGCCAATGCTACTTGGTGCGAATCGCATTCCGTTGCCTGCTGTAACCGAAAGCCCATAAATAATTAAAAACGCAGGCTAAAGTCTGCGCCCAAAAACGCCAAATAAAAAACTCCTGCTTATTCGCAGGAGTTTTTCGTAAACAATTAAAACGGTTAGAAATTAAAATCAAAGCCGCCCTGACCCGTCGCCGCCAAATATGCGCCAAGCGCCGCGTTAATGCAAGCCGCAAACAAGCCCAATGCCGATAAAACCATACCGCCAATTGCCAGGTTTTTTGAAGGCACGTCTTTCATGCCAAAATAACCTAACACAATGCCAACGAGCGCAAGCGGAATACCGCACAATGGGATAAACCAAGCGCACAAATTGATAACCCCTAAAACCAAAGATGCGATTGCCATTGTCCTTTCGTTGCCGCTGGCAGGCGCGGGTGATGGTGAAACAGGTTGATTTGATTCCATGATTGCATTCTCCTTTTAGGTAATTTACTCAATTGTACTTCACAACTGAAATAAAGTTATCCGCCAACAGTCCTATCGGTAATTTTGAGGGCTTTATCTAAAATATCAAAACCTTCTTTCAGTTGTTCTTCGGTGATAATCAATGGCGGGATAATTAATATTGTATGCCAATGGGTATATAAAAACAAGCCGTTATCTAAACAATATTTTTTCAAGGCATTCATTTCAGGGGATGACCCATTCCACGGAGTCAGCGGTTCTTTTGTATTTCTATCTTTGACCAATTCGATGATTCCAAACAAGCCGATACTTCTGACCTCACCCACAGATGGATGCGACTCGCCTAAATCGTTCAACATGCGCCTCATGACTTGACCCATGCCTGCTACACGTTGGGGAATATTATCTTCGCCCATAGCATTGATATTTGCCACAGCCGCCGCCAGTGAAATCGGGTGCGATGTGTACGTTAATCCGCTTTCAAAAACATGCTCATTAAATGCGGCGGCAATCTCTGGCTTCAGCGCCACCGCGCCCAATGGCGCATACGCGGAGGTTAATCCTTTTGCCATCGTAATCATATCTGGGACGACATTCCAATGTTCAATGGCAAACCATTTCCCCGTGCGACCAAAACCGCTCATCACTTCGTCGCATATCATTAAGATATTGTATTTATCGCATAACTGACGAACGCCTTGCATGTATCCGTTTGGGGGGATGATAATGCCGTTTGTGCCAGTAACAGTTTCTATTAAGATAGCGGCGATAGAGTCGGGACCTTCATATAAAATAATTTCTTCCAAATGATTGACATAATCGCGCGCAAACTCTTCTTCCGAAATGTTTGGATTGGTGCGATGAAATGTGGAGCGATAACGATATGGGTCAAGGAAGTGGACGACGCCGCTCATCAAATTGGGCTCCCAAGCCATGCGGCGCGGGTCGCCTGTGACTGCCATTGCCCCAGCCGTTGCGCCGTGATACGAACGATAACGCGATAAGATTTTATGTTTTTTTGTGTAACCGCGTGCGAGTTTGACGGCGTTTTCATTCGCATCGGCGCCGCCCAGCGTAAATAAAATTTTGCTCAAGGCTTTATTCGGTGTAACGCCTGCCACGGCTTTGCTGGCCAGCGCGCGGATTTTCGTAGTCATACCCGGCGCGGCATAAGGCAACTCGCCCGCTTGCGCTTGCATGGCTTTGATAATGCGCTCATCTCCATGACCAATGTTGACGCACATCGTCATGGAATTAAAGTCTAAATATTTTTTATCATCCACATCCCAAAAGTAAACGCCTTTGGCTTTTTTGACGGCAATTGGATTTACTTTTGCCTGCGCAGACCACGTCCAAAAGACGTGTTCTTTGGAAAGTGGGAGAATTTCGTCATCGGGTAAATCAAACATTCGGAATCCTTTGTAATTGGTAATATTTTGAAGCGGTAGCGTTTTTTTATAAATTATAATCGCATGTTATAAGGTGAAAATTGAGTTCAACTATCTTAAGCATATTATTGGGAATTGGCGGCATGTTTGGCTGGGGAATTTATGATTTTCTCGGCGGAGTATTCGCAAAGCAAATTGGTTCTTTCAAGTCCTTATTTTGGTCGCAACTGGCTGGGTTGATTTCTATCTTTTTCTTTGCTCTTGCTTTCAAATCAAATCTCAATATTTCTGGCTTGATTATTTTTTTATCAATCAGCGCATCTATTTTATATTCGGCTGGGTATTTGTTTTTCTTCAAAGGCTTTGAAATAGGCAATGTCTCCATCATTGCGGCGACAATGAATCTGTGGGCAGTGTTTACTATGCTGTTTGCTTTTTTATTTATGGGGCAACGACTTTCTTCCATACAAATTTTAGGCGTAGTGATGATTCTCTTGGGCGCAACGCTAGCGTCATTAAATTGGAGTGAAATCAAGAATCAAAATTTTCAACTTTCAGCAGGCGTCAAAGAGGCAATTTTTGGAGCATTTTTCTTTGGCGTCTTTTGGAATGTGAGTGAGATTATTTCTGAGCAAGTTGGATGGGTGACCTTAACTCTATTGGTAAAATTTGGCATTATTCTATTCTTGTTATTCTTTTCGTTTCTCACAAAACAAGAGGTTGGCTTAACTCAAATTCCCCAAAAAACAATATACATCATCTTATTCATGGGCGTGATTGAGGCGACTGCAGTGGCGCTTGTCAATTACGGCTTGACGATTGGAGACGCGATTTTAATTACGCCTATCGCTTCGGCTCTGTCTATTGTGACAATTCTGTTAGCCATTGTTTTCTTGAAAGAAAAAATCGCCAAAATTCAAGGGCTTGGAATCGGCATGGCGCTTCTCGGCATCGTCGCCACGGCGTTTTAGCGTAAAGCGCGAAATCTTAATTACCAAGCAATCGGCTCAATCCCATTCCAATTAACAAGCCAACCAGCGCCAAAATCCCAATCCGAATTAAATGTCTTCGCATCATTCCGTTTTTATCCTCCCTATCAGGCAATAAACTTAATTTTTCTTGAAATTGATTCAAATCCCAAGCAACGAATGCAAAAATTGCGCCGCCGAACATCCACACAAGGGAAAAGTCAAACCATAAGCCGAAAATAGATAGAAACAACGACACCAATAACGCCAACGATGAAAACCATTTCCACCTCCGCCAGTGAGAAATAAGCCACAAAACCCCAAAAGCAAAAATATATTTTGCCAGATTTTCATAACCTGCCTCAAAATACCCCCAAGCCAAAAAGGTTACGGAAAATACGACGCTTAACACAAACGCAACTAGTATCATAAATATATTGCCCTAACCGCTTTCGTAGATTTGTAATCATAGCATAGGCGTTTACGTCCGCGCAAGCGACGCTTTGCTATTAACTAATTTTATCCGCGCCAATCCTTCTACCGCATGGGTCATTGTTAAATGATAAAATCGCATGAGCGTTCGCGCGCCTTGATGTGAAACGCAATGCCCGCTATCTATAGAATAAAAAACAGACGTTTGTAAAAAAGAATTAATTTATGATAGAGCCAAGACGAAACGCTTGCAACGGCGAATTACACCCCAAAGCCATTGAAGGCATATATTTATTTAACCGCAAAAAATTCTTTGAAGCCCATGAAGAATTAGAAATCGCTTGGAACGAAGAAAAAAGCGAAATGAGAGATTTATATCGCGGCATTTTGCAAATAGCGGTCACATATCTCCACATCGCTCGCGGAAATTACGATGGCGCAATAAAAGTTTACCAGCGCAGCCAGCGCTGGTTGCGCGGTTGGAATGATATTTGCAGGGGAATCAATCTAAAACAATTTCAAGCCGACGCAAAAAACGTAATGAACGAGGTTGAAAAATTAGGGAAAGAGAGAATTCGAGAATTCGACGTCGCTTTGTTTAAGCCCATTCAATGGAATGAAAAACGAATATGGGTTTGCGACCGCTGCGGAAGCGAAATGTACGAAAAAAATTGCAAAGTGACCTGCCCCAATTGCGGCAATCGTTTTGATTGTTCAGATTTGAATCTATATTTTGATTAGAATAAGAAAAAAACTTAAACAGAATGGATACCCCCTCATGCTCCTCTTTCAAGTTCCCCAACCCACTCGCTTCGACCTCAACTTTTCTGTCGCAGGCGTTCCTGTGCGCGTACACCCATTGTTTTGGGTGATTGCAATTTTATTCGGCTCAGCCTCCACCAATATCTTAAGTATCCTCATGTGGGTTTTTGTCATTTTTATTTCCATTCTCATTCACGAATTAGGGCACGCCCTCGCCTTCCGCAGGTTTGGGCAAGATTCGTATATTGTCTTGCATATCATGGGAGGGCTGGCTGTGCCTGTTTCTAACGCATACGATAACGGTTACGCTAGGCTTACGCCAAACCAAAATATTTTTATTTCGCTCGCGGGTCCGTTCGCTGGTTTTTTGCTGGCGCTTGTCATCATTCTGGCAGGCGTTGGCTTAGGCGGGCAATTTGTGTTCACCTTGCTTGGGTTCATTCCTATCCCTGCGGTGGTATTGCCATACGAACTTGGGGCTTTAAATCGCTTATTTGGTATGTTTATCTTCGTTAACTTTTTTTGGGGGTTTATTAATTTACTCCCCGTCTTCCCTCTCGATGGCGGCAACGTAGCCCGTTTCACCTTAATTCAAACTGACCCCATTAACGGATTACGAAACTCGCTTTGGCTTTCCGTTATCACAGGCGCGTTCCTTGCGCTGTTTGGCTTTGTATTCTTACGCAGTATTTACATGGCATTGATGTTTGGTTATTTGGCGTTTCAAAGTTATCAGGCTTTACAATATAGATTATAAAAATCACCCCTTCGCCCCGCTTCACAACCAAACCATCACACGCGGCGGATTGCCAGCATGGTCAAATCGTCTGCCAGCGGGTTCGACTCCAAAAACTCATTCAAGCGCTCTTCAATTGCGTTCAACATATCCCCAGCAGATTGAGAGCGCAACGATTGAAGCGTCTGCATCAAGCGAGATTCTCCAAATAATTCTTGAGTCGGCGAAAAGGCTTCGGTGAGACCGTCGGTATAAAGCAAGAGCGTATCATTCGCATTCAGCGAAATTGTCTTTTGTTCAATCTTGCGGTTTTCCATCACGCCTAAGGCAATCGCCGTGCGCGTTAACTTATGTATCTCCCCATCCGCTCGAATATATAGCGGCGGGTTATGCCCAGCATTAACATAAATAAATTCTCCCGTTTCAACGTCCAACTCGCCATACACCGCCGTTACAAACATACCTTGTTGCGTATCGGGCAGCAGCAAATCGTTCACACGCTGCAAGGCTTCGGCGGGAGATTTCGTCTCCAACACTGCCGCGCGCACCAGCGTTCTCGTCAACGCCATAAACAAGGCGGCGGGCATTCCCTTATCCGCCACATCGGCAATAAACACGCCGAGTTTATGGTTGGGCAATTCAATCAAATCATAAAAGTCGCCGCCCACTTGCCGCGCCGTGCGCCAACGGGTTGCAATTTGCCATTTGGGGTGAGTCGGCAAACGGCTGGGGATAAACGTCTGCTGAATTTGGCGAGCCAACTGCACCTCAGTTTCGAGGCGTTCGCGCACCACCATCTCTTGTTGCAACAAATCGTTCTGAATCGCCAATGCCGCTTGTTGAGCGATGCCCTGAATAATCTCAAGGCGGCGCGAGCGGAAGCGTTGCCCATCTTCTTTTTCTTCAACTAACATCACGCCAAATAAATCGTTTTTGATAGATAACGGAACGGCGATTAACAATCGTTCGGCGTTCATCATCTCCGCTTCGCTCTGACTTTCAGGCTGAATCTGCAGCCAATCTTTGGGCTTCGCCTCGGCAGAGAGCGAATGCGTAATCAATCTATTTTCTTGCAGCGCCACGCCCAAAAACGGAAAGACCTCTAAAGCAAATTCTTGTTCCGTCAATATTTTTTCTTCTTCGTCCGAAAAACCGTATTCATGCGAAGCCGAAAACGTTTCGCGTTCCATATCCCAACGATACAACGCCGCTCGTTTTACGCCGACTAAAATCGGCATAATGCGAATAATTGAACTTAATATTTCATCCAAATCATTCGAGCTAACCACCGCCTGCGCCACTTGCAACAACGCCGCCGAGGCGTAAGCCTGCTCTTGCGCGGCGTCAAACAGGCGGGCATTTTCAATTGCCACCGCCGCATAGTTTGCAAATGTAGAAACAATAGACTGGGCTTCGTGACCATACTTGCCCGGGGCATGGTGCGCCAAAGTTAACAACCCAAGTTGCCTATCGCCCACGCGCAGCGGCGCAACAATGGAAGAATAATTTGTATCGTAGCCCGCAGTGATGCCGCCGGGCCACATAGGGTCGCCAGGTTTGCGAATGATAGGCGAATCGGACATCATCGCCTCTGCCATGGAGTAGAGCGCATCGGGGTTGCGCAGGCATGTTTCTTCTAATTGCATTGCGTCAACGCCATGCACTGCCGAGAGGCATAAAGCGTCGCCTTGTAATAACCAAATGGCGGAAATATCAATAGGCAAGTTACGTTCTAATTCGGCGAGGATGGTTTGCAACACTTCATCTACGCTTACATTGCTAGAGACTAAACCCGCCACTTCTCTTAAACTATCGGCAATTTGCCTGCGCCATTGTTCAGAACGGTATAAATCGGCGTTACGAATCGCCGCCGCCATGGTATCGGCAACCGCCTCAAACATCATTTGGTCTTCTTCGGTGAAGGCGTTTTTTCTATCCGACTGAATATCTAACAAGCCGACCACTTTATCGTTGAAAATGAGCGGCACGCATAATTCCGATTTGGTGTTTTTTGGCGGCAAAGGCGAAGGCACATATCGTTTATCTTTCGTCACATCGTTCACTAAAGCGGTTTTTCCATTTCGCGCTACCCAAGGCATAATGCCCATTGTGTCGTCTAATGAAATGGCGTAGCCTTCAAGTTGTTTGCTGCGTTTGCCGCTGCCCGCCTCATAAGAAATTAACCTACGGTTCGGGTGAACCGTAAATAATGAAACGTATGGGTACTTAAATTTTTCGTGAATTAAGTTCGCCGCATCGCGCATCAATTGAGAAAGTTCCAGCGTAGAAGTGACGCTTTTGCCGACTTCTGAAACCAACGTGAGTTGGTCGGCGCGGCGGCGTAAACTGCTATATAACCTTGCCCCTTCCACCGCGCTGGCGATGTTATCGGCTAAGGCGTGAAGAATTAATAAATCGTTTGGGTGAAAGCCGCGCAATTGATTACTTTGCACGTCTAACACGCCTAATACTTCGTCGTCTATTTTTAACGGAATCACCACTTCCGATTTTGTCTCTGGCAAACTATCAATAAATCGAAAGCGAGCGTCTTTTTGCACATCATCGCAGACAATGGTTTTCCCCGTCTGGGCGGCTTCGCCAATTAAGCCCTGCCCCACTTCCACTTCTAAGGCAATGGAGGCTTTTTTCATGCCTTTGCGCGGAGCAACGGCGCTGGCTCGAAAACGCAAGTATTTTGAATTTGGCTTCAGCGTAAAAATAGCGACGTAATAAAAATGAAACGTCTTTTGAATCAGTTTCGTCACTTGCTCGGCAAGTTCATCTAAATCTTGCGCGTTGGCAATTTGCGCGCTCACTTCGCGCACCAAATTTAATTGACGCAAACGGAACTGCTCTACCTCTGCGCGATGAGAAGCCACCAAACTGACAGAAACAATTTGCGCAATGCCTTGCAGTATGTTTAATTCCTCCGCCGAAAAAGCGGAGCCTTTGGGGCGCTGCACATACAATGCCCCAAGCGTCACTCCTTGGTCGGCTAACGGCACGCAGGCATAGGTTGAGGAAGAAGCGGCAGTTTTCGCTCTACCGTTTTTTGTAATTAACTTTCCCGCCTTAATAGCATGTTTCATTCCTTCAATGGGCGGCTGTGGCGGGAAAATATGTTTTTCGCTCCAATCGGGTAAACGGAAAATTTTTTCTTGCAACCAAACATCTACCTTGCCATGAATTAATTGGCTGGTCATAGCAATAATTTGGTCGCGTTGCGACGTAAGTGAATGATTACTGCGTAATTGTTCCCCCAGGCTGGCAAGTTGAAGCCAATCCCAAGATGTTCGGGCGGCGGCAGGCATACGTTATTCCCTTCGTTTGGTCATCGTCAGCACATTGCCCGACTTAGAAGATTCATACTGAACGGTATCCATTAACTTTCGCATGAGATACACCCCCAAGCCGCCAATCTGCCGCTTAGAAAGGTCTGCTTTTAAGTTGGGTTCTTTCACCGCGTTGGGGTCAAAAGGTTTTCCGGTATCGCGCATCACAATCACAATTTTATCGCCCTGCATTTCACAAGTGATAGATAAAGAAGCGTTCTTAACGCCTGCATAAGCGTGTTCAATAATATTCGTGGCGGCTTCGTCTGCCGCAAGCTGTAAAGAATAAATAGTTTTTTCTGAAAAGCCCCCCGCGCGCGCGGTTTCGGCAACCATCGTGCGGATTTCATCCAGAAACTCAAATCTGGCTGGGTAAGTAACGCTTGGCATAAAATAAAAATGATAAGCCGTCTCTTCACCTCACGAGACGGCATTCTCCTGTCTGTTTATTGATAGTGCGCGATGCGCCTCTTTCGAAAGGTCGGCTGGGGGCTGCTCTTCAAGTTTTTTCTTAGGCTAAAAACTTCCAACCGCTTGGGTCACATCGTCAAAGGTTTTGAACAATTCAGTAAAGCCGGCTAATTCTAACGCCTCGCGGATACGGTCTGGCACGCGCGCCAATACCACTTCGCCGCGATTGTAGCGCTTGCAATTCCGTTGTGTCGCTAGCAAAGCGCGAAACCCCGCGCTAGACATATATTCCAGTTCGTTCAAATCTAGCACAATTTTATAGCGCCCATTGTTGGTTGCTTTTTCGAGTTCTTTTGTAAATTGAGGCGCCGTTGAGCTATCCACTCGCCCTTTGACCGTTATCAGGTCGCAATGCTTAAATTCTTGCGTATGAATTTCCATGGTTTCTCCTTCGCCAGCGAATATTTTATTTGCTATAAAACAAATTATATCATGCCTTATGGCGGGTAAATTTAACCCAAAAATCCTATCCTTGAAACCCGCAAATGGTTTACAATATAAAGAATACAAAGGAGTTAACAATGATGGGCGAACCTGTACTCGTGATGCTTGTAGAAGACAACGCCGACCACGCCGAACTTGTGATTCGCACGCTAGAAGACCATCGCATCGCCAACCGCATCATGCACTTTACCGACGGTCAAACCGCTTTAGATTATCTCCTACGACGGGGAGAATACGCCAACCCAGAAAGCAGCCCCCGCCCGCACATGATTCTTTTAGATTTACGCCTCCCGCGCGTGGATGGGCTCGAAGTCTTACAATCTATCAAACAACAAGACGAAACCAAAAGCATTCCCGTCATCATCCTCACCACCTCCGAAGCCGAAAAAGACGTCGCCCGGGCGTACGACAATTATGTAAACAGTTATTTAGTAAAACCAGTTGGGTTTGAAGAATTTAGCAAATTAATGAACGACTTAGGCTTTTACTGGCTAGGTTGGAACACAAACCCGCATATATAAACTTTTTATGTCTGAAGAAACGTTCCACGTTCTTCTCATTGAAGATGAAGACCCCCACGCTGAATTAATTGAACGAGCCTTTGAAGACCATTTTGACCGCTTCAAAATTCATCGCGTCAAATCGCTCACCGAAGCGCGGGCGTTTATTCAAAAAACGGAGCCAACCTTAATCATCGCCGATTGGCGCTTACCAGACGGCGAAAGCATGGAATTGCTCCCTAACCAAAACGACCCCCTATTTACCCCCATCATCTTAATGACCAGTTACGGCAATGAACGCATCGCCGTAGAAGCGCTGAAATCGGGCGCGTTAGACTATGTGGTCAAATCTCCAGAATCCATGCTCGATATGCCGCACATCGCCGAACGAGCCATTGAGGCGTGGCGCGCGCGCGCCGAGCGAATTCACATGCAAAAAGCCCTGCTAGAAAGCGAAGCCCAGTTTCGTTTATTAGCCGAAAACGCCAGCGATATGATTGCCCGCCTCACTATAGATGGGCGCATGTTATACGTCTCCCCCGCTAGTAAAACCATCCTCGGCTATGAACCAGACGAACTCACTGGCAAAATTTGCTTCGACCTCATGCACGAAGAAGACCGCCCTTGGGTCGTCAACCTATTTGAAACACGCCCCATTAAAACCTCTTACACCATTGCATATCGGGCTTTACACAAAGCGGGGCATTACATCTGGCTTGAATCTTCCGCGCGCCCCGTTTTAGACAAAATCACCGGCGAACCAACTGAAATTCAAACCGCCTCGCGCGATATTACCGAAAGAAAGAAAAATGAAGAAGCGCTTAAACTCGCGCATAGCCGCTTACAAGAAGCGTATGAAAAAACCATCGAAGGTTGGGTGCGCGCCCTAGACCTGCGCGACCGCGAAACCGAAGGGCATACGCAACGAGTAACCGAACTAACCCTGCGCGTTGCCGCCAAACTCGGCTTTACCGATGAAGAAATGATTCACATCAAACGCGGCGCATTGCTGCACGATATGGGCAAAATGGCAATTCCCGATGAAATTTTACAAAAGCCCGGTCCGTTAGATGAAAATGAATGGAAAACCATGCGCCAACACCCCGCCTATGCCTACGATATGCTTTCGCATATTTCATACTTACATCCCGCGCTAGAAATTCCATTCTTTCACCACGAGCGTTGGGATGGAAGCGGCTACCCGCACGGCTTGAAAGGCGAAGAAATTCCGCTTGCCGCGCGCATGTTTGCGATTGTAGATGTCTGGGATGCGCTCTCCAGCGATAGACCTTATAGAAAAAAACTACCGCGCCACGAAGTGATTGCCTACTTGCGCGAAAAATCCGGCACATTGTTTGAACCCCGTTTGGTGGATATTTTTCTCGAAATGATTGAAGCGGATAAAGAATAACATCTATCCCACGCCAGTTTTCAAAACCCCACAGGGCGTTTAGATAATTTGACACACCCCAATCATTCGAGTATGCTTACGCCCGTCTGGGCAGGCCTGGCGCGGCGAAACCTTGCGAACCCCGCCAGGACCGAAAGGTAGCAACGGTAAGTAAGCGTCTTCGGGCGCCGCCAGTCGCCTGCTCAGATATTTTTATAACTCCACATTATCAAAAACTTCGCGACGTTTGGCGCAACGCCGCTGAATAAGATAATTTATAATCCCCCTCATGTCATCCTCTAATCTGATAAAAATTTTTATCGCCCTTGCCGTTGGGGTTGGGCTGGGCTTAATCTACGGCTGGGTAATTGACCCCATTGAATATGTAGATGTGACGCCGAATATTTTGCGCCAAGACTATCAAGTAGATTACGTCTTAATGACGGCAGAAGCCTACCAATATGATTTTGACTCCGCCGCCGCCGCCAAACGACTTGCCATGTTAGGAAGCGAATCGCCCGCCGATATTACGGCAAACGCCTTGCAATACGCTATTGCCAATCAATTTACAGAAACAGAAATTCAATCCCTACAAACTTTGTTAACCGCTATGCAAACATATTCTCCATGACGCGAAACTCCATCCTTCACCTCACCCTCGCGCTTCTTATCGGATTTGGGCTTGGTCTTTTATATTCATGGGTTCTCTCGCCTGTAACGTATGTGGACGCAAACCCGTCCATTCTACGAGACGATTTCAAAGACCAATATCGAATTGTCGTCGCGGCTTCGTATCAAGCCACGCAAGATTTAGCCCGCGCCAAAGCCAGATTAAGCTTATTAGGCGACGCCGACCTCATTGGAGCATTAAGCGCGCAAGCCCAACGCATGTTAGCCGCAGGAGAGCCATTTGAAAACGTGCGCCCGCTGGCGCAACTGGCAACCGATTTACAACTCGGTTATGTAAGCGCCCCCATCACGCCCACCGCCTTGCCCACTTCGCTCAATACGCCTCAAGTTGAATCTACTGTTGAGGGTACAGAAACCATTCTCCCCGTCGTCGAAGAAGCGGAAGCGACTCCCATTCCCACTCTATTTTTCGAGCAAACTCCGCTCATGCCAACTTTTTCCGAAACGCTTACGCCTCGCCCCACCGCCACAGTTACGCCTGCGCCAGGCGCGTCGTTCGTATTAATAAATCAAGAACCGTTTTGCGACCCAAACAAACCCGCATTAATGCAATTGATGTTTATGGATTCGCGCGGCAATCAGGCGGCTGGCGTTGAAATTATCGTCACATGGAATCAAGGCGAAGATAAATTTTTCACAGGCTTAAAACCAGAACTTGGAAACGGCTATGCCGATTTTGAGATGCAAGCAAATACAATATACAACATTCGAGTTACAACAGGAGGCGGCGCGCAAAATATTTCGGCAAGCGTTTGCACAGAGCCAAATGGGTTTCAATATCTCGGCGGAGTTTCGCTCACATTTCAACAGCCTTAAGTTTGCAACTAAATCATTCGTTCAGTCGTATGTTGGGGTGACACAAAATTAAGGAGTAACGAATGAACACTGAACAAAAACCTGGGTTAGTCACCGCCATCGCCGTGATGACGCTTATCAGCGGAATTATCAATTTATTTTGGGGCTTTGTCGCCTCCGCTAGCGCCATTGGCTCGTTGATTGGCATTGTGTGTTTACCAATTGCCATTTTGCCCACCATTCTCGGCGTGTTTGAAATTATTTACGCCGCTAAACTTTTAAGCGTTCAACCTGAACCGATACAACCCTCTACGCCGCTGGCGGTGTTTCAAATCCTCACCATTTTTTATGGGAATATTTTTTCCGTCGTGGTTGGCATTCTCTTGCTGATTTTCTTCAACGACGTAACGGTGCGAGAATACTTCAAACGCCTCAACGCGACGGGCGCGCCTGCTCCTCAACCTCAAATAGACTCTACGCCTACAATGCTTGAAGAGCCATCCACCCCTGAACTGCCAGCCGCGCCTCAAAAGCCAAAAACAACCCGCAAAGCGGCCGGAAAATAACTTCAATAACTTCAAAGAACAAAAGCGCAACTTCCAAGTGGAAATTGCGCTTTTGTTTTAACTGTATCGCAATTGTTTAAGGTTCAGAAATCTTGAAGTAGTCCACTTCAATTTGAACGGGGACAGCCCGCAAAGCGGAAATAGAGAAGCCAACGCCGCCTTCGCGTAAGCTATATTCGCTTTCTCGGTATGGGCTGCCCTTTGGCTCTTCGCCGTTGATGAAGAATGAAATTTCATCTTCATTGCAAACCAGCGAGTATTCGTTTACGGCTTTGCCTTGATTGATGTCGTTAGAGCCGCCGTTGGTCAAACGGTCGTACCCGCCGCTTACGGCGTATAAATACCATAAGCCGTCGCTTTGCACGGCAAACTCATACCAGCCATCTTCGCCAACGCGGCAAACCAAACTGACTTGTTGCGAGTTTACGCCGCGATTTTCCACTTTAATATCTACCCGCACATTCTCGTAAGAATAATCTTGGTAGATATAGTAAGCGTATAAGAAAGGTTCCGGAATTTCAAAAATCATCAAACTATCGTCAAAAGTAACCGAAACGCTGTCTGGGTCGGAATCTTGGCTATCTTGAATCACTTCATAATACCATTGTGGGTCTGAATCAAATTCTTCGGTAAAGAAAGCGCCCGAAGACTGCTGTTCTTGCGTAGGCTGGTCTTGCGGCTGTTGCGGCTGGTCTTGCGATTGCTGCTGCGGTTGGTCTTGCGGTTGTTGCGGCGCAGCGGTGGGTTCATTGCCTAAATCAATACCGCAGGCTAAACTAACGACAAGAATTAAAATTGCGATAAAGTAAAATGGTCGAAACACTTTCATAACATTCTCCTTTGGTAAATTTATGCGTATTGTAGCGCCGACTGTACGCGTTGGCAAAGTACATTAGTCATACTTAAGCGCTAAAATCCTGATATGACTTTGACAGACTTGCGTCCTTCGCCCATTGCTGGAACTTGGTACGAAGCCAACCCGAAAAAACTCGCCTCTCAAATTGACGAGTGGCTCGAAAAAGCGCAATTTTCAAATGTAGGCGGGCAAGCGCTGGGCGTCATCGCGCCTCATGCAGGATATCGGTATTCGGGGTTTGTGGCGGCGCATGCTTTCAAAATTTTACAAGGTCTCACCCCAGCGTATGTTGCCGTCATTTCGCCGTTTCATCATGTTTCACCTTACCCACTTCTTACCACAAGCCATCAAGCCTATGCCACGCCTTTAGGAAACATTGAGGTTGACCATTTTCTTTTGGAAGAATTACAAAAACGTCTCGATATTCGGTTTGTAAAAATTTCAAACGATAAAGAACACTCGCTGGAAATTGAATTGCCTTTTTTGCAACGAGCGCTTAAAAACGACTTTAAACTTTTACCGATAATGATTCGCGCGCAAGAGCCAGATATTTCAAAGAAACTCGGTTTGGCTTTGGCGGAAGTGTTTGAAAACAAACAAACGCTCTTCGTGGCTTCTACCGATTTATCGCATTTTTACGAGCAAAAAATTGCTAACCAATTAGATGAAGAAATGCTTAAGCGGTTCGAATCTTTCAACCCTGAATCCATTTTTGAGGCGGAGCGAACAGGCAAAGGTTTTGCCTGCGGGCACGCCGCCGTAGCGGCGACTTTGTGGGCGGCGCAAAAACTCGGCGCAAATAAAGTCCAAAGGCTTTCTTACGCCACCTCAGGCGATGTAACAAAAGAGTATTCATCCGTCGTTGGGTATGGCGCGGCGGCGATTTTGAAAATATAAACTAGCGCTCAGCCCATCGCTAAAAAACGCCCGAAAGTTTCTTAACCTTCGGGCGTTTTTTTATTTTCTGCTTTCCCAATCTTTAACCGTTTCACGAAAAACTTGTTTTAACTCTTCATTCGGTAAAGAGTCGATGCTGGAGTATTTTTCCCCGTTTACCCAATATTCCAAGCCTAACTCTTCGCTTGTGCCAATATCAATTTTATATTTTTTCAAATTAGGGTGCGCTTCAAGTTTTGCGCTCAAAATATCTTCAATCTGTTCGGCAAATGCCGAAGCGACTTTTTCTCCTTGGTCATAATCAAATAAAGTGACGCCTTCGCCGTCCGCTTGTGTGGCGGCAAGAGTTTCTTGCGGCGGGTTAGACCTCATCCACTCAGGTTTATCGTCTGTTTTCCCTGTTAAGTTAATTTGGTTTGCCCGCATAAACATAAGCGCAAGCAACACAACCGAAACGCCAATGATAATCCCTGCAATTAGCCAGATTAAGCCATTCATACAAGCCTCCTTGTCAGAACGCTCATTATAACCATAACTAGGTTCGCTCGAATTTTGTCAACATTTCTGCAATTTCAGAAAATATTTTTATCAGGCGCACGGTGTAGTTAAGAAAGGTTGAGCTTCTCATGAAAACTTTGCTTCTCAACCAGCCAGCGCGCTAAGCCGCGCACTGCATTGCGGCGTGTGCGATGAAACGTTCCTTCTGAAATGTATAAACGCGCCATAATTTCGCTATTCAGCGCTCCTTTCACATAAGCGTCGTATAAAACAACATAATTGTACCAATCGCGGGGCAGCGGTTCTTCGGGGCGTTCGTCCGCTGGGCGTAACGATGCAATGCCTTCTCGTAAAATTGCTTGCACCTTTTTCCCGCGCTCAATATGAGATACACCCGTCGCATTCAGCCATTCGGCTAGCGGCGATTGACCAAGATAAATGTAATCATGGAATTTTCTTAATCCTTCTTCCGTTATCTTAATCACCGCTTCATCGGGCGCATGGGCAAACGCCTGGATTACATTTGCAGTAGCGACTTGATACTTCGCTTGAGAAATTTCTTGATTTTCTTTTTTTCGATTAGCGTTTGTGGATAAAATTAAACCGACGTAATCGGTAAATTCTTGCAGCAGGTCTAATTCGCCAGCCGAGTAATCAATCCGATGTTTTGGCTTGCCAATGCCTACAAAAGCAATCGGGCGGTCGTGGTCGAAAATAGAGGTCGCCCATTGAATATTCTTTATCCGCTCGCCGAAAGGCGTAAGGGCAGTATCTGAAAATGGCGGGGGCGGCGCTTCGCTATTCACCAAGATTGAATTTTTAGAGGCGGCAACCGTAAAACGCTTTCCATCAAACATCGCTACTAACCCAGCCGAGGCGTTTATTTGTTCGCACAGGGCGTCTAATGTTTTTTGCAAATAGACCTGCGATTCTTGCAAATTAAATTCTAAAACCGTTTTACGGAACTGGCGCTCTTGCTTGGCGCGGTATCTTTCTAAAAACTCTCGGGTTAGGTCATAAATAGAATGGGTAATCACTACAACGCCGATTAAATTAGCAAGCATAGCGGCTTGTAGGTGAAAAAAGATGGAAACAAGCAAAACATAAATGAATGAAAGGCTGGCAATAACCAACAATATGAGCGGAAAATCTTGAAAAACCGTGCGGCGCACTAACAAACTTTGATGCCGTAAAACCGAAAGACCTAAAATAAAAAAACCGCTAAATACCAACCCATCTTGAATCAAGCGTGGGAAGGGGAAGTTGGAAAAGATGAGCGAAATGATTCCGTACGCAAGCGCTAAGGCGATGCAAAATGAAGCGGTGAGAAACAACCGTCCCTGCGGCGTGAAGCGGTTCTTTTCCCCGATAAACAAATTAAACATCAGGCTGGCGGTTAATCCAATTTGCGTGAGGCTATAAATCACATTCGACAATGAGCCGTCTAGCTGAGCGACATAAAGTTCGTTATTAAATCTTCGAGAAGACTCGGGCTTATCCCAAAAAAGCAACACAATAGAAAGAAACAATAGGATGTATAAACCGCGCCGCATCCAGCGCCATTTTTGTTGCGCATCTCTTTCTAATAAGCGATATGTAACTTCATACCAACTTGCCGTGGCCAAGTTTAACAAAATCGCTTTAAGGTAATTTAACTGTGGAAGCGGGGTGAAAAAATGGTTGTACGTCAGCCAAAAGAACGCCGCCATTGCCAACAAAGCAAAGGTGGTTTGCAAAGCCAATAGGTTGGGGAAGCCGCGCGCAAATAAGTAAAACGCCAACCATAGCGCCGCGCTCATCGAAATTAAGACCACAAAGTAACTTAATGAAGAAAGCATAACAAAACCAAGAGTTAACACTTTTTGGCAGTTTTTTGAATTTCGACTTATTAAAATTATAACACTGCAATATTTTTTATAAAGCGCTGTAAGAAAGGAGACTATTGATTGGTTAGGTTGAACGCCGTTTTTTATAGATAGGTAAATTTCAAGAATCTAATTAAGTTGTTTTGCGGCTTTGCGCAATGAAAGGAGACAATTAGCATGAACAAAGAGAAACTATTTACTGTTGGGCTAGGCGTTGTAGTGGGTATTTTTTTAGTTATGCCTGCTATCAACTTTTTTTACCCATTACTTGGTATCACTATTAGTGGAATTACTCCATTAATAGTTGGTGGTGTTGGTTTTCTGGTTTTTATGTTAACACTGGTTTATTTTATATCGCGAAAGAAAGATTTTCGTTTATTTTTGTTAACATCGTTATCTGTATGGGGGGTGTTATCCATTTGGACGACTTTCTCAATTTTATCTGAATCGCCAGTGTGGCGAAATGAAGAAGGCGCGATTATTGTTTTCTGCACCGCCCCATGCGCAATAGTTTATATAATTGGAGCAATTTTACTTTTGGTATGGCGCAAAAGCAAAGGCAACGATGCCTCTCAATTGCAGAACAATCAACAGTAGTTACGCTTTACATATTTTATAAGGAGAATCAAAATGAACCGAAAACCGTTATTTGCATTTTTGTCTTTATTATTGATGTTAAGCCTAGCCTGTGGAGCGTTCGGCACCGCCCCAACATCTTCGGCAGAAGTAGAGCCGACGAACGCCTCGCAATCTATTCCCCCCACCGCAACCAAAAGACCAACCCAAACGCCTCGCCCTACTTACACGCCCGTTCCGCCCACCGCCACAGCCGCGCCAATTGGCGTACCCTCATCGAATAGTTATTATGAAGTCACTGTTTTATATGCTAGATATTTCAGCAAAGTTTTCTCAGGCGGTTTTGAGTACACACCATTAACCTTTGGAGGGAAATTTCTGGATTTAGGTGTGGTGATAAAAAATTTACAACCAGGCACACGAGCGGTCCCGTGGCAAAATGTTTACATTATTTTTCCCGAAGAAAATCAAGGATATTATCCAAATTTTGGTGGCAGTTTCGTTCCAAACAGTAATACCCAATTTGACCCTGCTACTTTATTTCTATATCCAGAAGATAAATTTGAAGATATTATCTTTGACGATATTGTCTATCTACGTGGCGTTTGGGCAACGGACGGTTCAAAGCCTGCAACTTATTATTTCGGATTTGACACCTCTCCATTAATTGAAATAGTAATTGACTAATACATCAAAAAAACGAGACTGAACGGTCTCGTTTTTTGATTCTTCAATATGCTACAATCTCGGCATGTTTGCACGCCTTGCCGTTAACATCCCCGCCGTTTCAGGCATGTTCGATTACGCCATCCCCGATGAACTTGCGCCGCATATTCAAACGGGATGTTTCGTCGCTGCGCCGTTTGGCAATCAAATTGTGCAGGGCATCGTTATAGAAATTACGAATTCTTCTTCCGTAGCGAATCCCAAACCCATACTGGATTTGCTAGACCCCAACCCGCTTCTGACTCAGCCTCAAATTGCTCTTGCGCTTCGACTGGCAGATTCAACTTTGAATCCCCTTGCCGCTATTGTGTCATTGATGATACCGACAGGTTTGAGTCAACAGGCAGATGTTTTATATTCCCTAACAGACCGCAAATCACAAACCATAGACGGTCAGCCGTCCGTCGTTAGCAGCCGAATTATTAAGCTGTTAAGAGAAAAAGGCTCGCTTCGCGGCAGACAAATCGATACCCATTTTGCAAAAGTGGATTGGCGCAAAACGGCAAACTTACTAGTTAAAAAAGGAATTCTTTCAGCCAAAAATGTTTTGCCGCCGCCGAGAGTTAAACCCAAGCATATTCGCGTCGCTCAACTTGCAGTGACGCCGCAAGAAGCGGAAACGCAGATGCAAAATCTTGGGTCAACAAAACAAACGCAAATGCGGAGAGAAGCGGCGCTGCGCTTCCTTATTCAACAACCCGAGCCAATTAACCTCTCTTGGGTTTACGCTCAAACGGGTTGCAACCTCGCCGATTTACAAGAACTTGAAGAACGCGGTTTGATTCGTTTGTTTGAGAATGAAATTTTTAGAGACTCGATAGAGAAGTTAGAGAATAGAGGATTAGAAAATAGAGAATTTGAATTAACGCCTGAACAAAATTTTGCATTAGAAAAAATTACAAATTACGAATTACGAAATATCCCTTCATCCTTTTTGCTTTACGGAGTCACTGGCTCTGGCAAAACGGAAATTTATCTTCGCGCAACGCAAGAAGCGCTAAAACGCGGTAAGCAAGCCATTATTTTAGTTCCCGAAATCGCCCTCACGCCGCAACTTGTAAAAAGATTTGTATCTCGTTTTCCTGGGCAAGTGGGTTTGGCGCATTCAAAATTATCGGAAGGCGAGCGATACGACACTTGGCGCAGAGCAAGAGACGGAAAATTAAACGTCATCATCGGCGCGCGCTCGGCGCTATTTTATCCTTTAAGAAATATCGGCTTAATTGTCGTTGATGAATGCCACGATAGCTCCTATTATCAAGCCGAGCCGCCCTTTTACCACGCCGTCACAACCGCTCAAGAATACGCCAAATTATGCGGCGCAGTTTGCGTGCTAGGCTCTGCAACTCCGACAATAGAGCAACGATTTGAATTTGAAAATAGTCAGCGGTCAGCGGTTAGCGGTCAAATTTTGGAATTGCCAAACCGCGTCACCGCTTCGGATTTACCGCCTATTCAAGTAGTGGATATGCGCGAAGAATTAAAAAACGGCAATCGCGGAATTTTCTCGCGCGCGTTAACTGAATCGTTAGCCGAAGTTCTCTCACGCGGCGAACAAGCCATTTTATTTTTGAATCGGCGCGGCACAGCAACCTATATTTTTTGCCGCGAGTGCGGAAATACGTTGAAATGCCCCAATTGCGATACGCCGCTAACTTTGCATTTAGATAAACAAGAACATTTGCAATGCCATAGATGCAATTACACCCGCCAAAAGCCGAAGACTTGTTCAAACTGTGGAAGCAATCAAATCCGTGAGTATGGGCTGGGAAGCGAAAGGGTAGAAGCGGAAGTTAAGTCATTATTTCCACAGGCGCGCACTTTACGCTGGGACTGGGACACAACCCGCGCCAAAGATTCGCATGAAATTATTCTGACGCACTTTGCCAATCACCAAGCCGATGTGTTGGTGGGAACGCAAATGTTGGCAAAAGGGTTAGATTTACCGTTGGTCACTTTGGTCGGCATTGTTTTAGCAGACGTAGGATTAAACCTGCCAGACCCATTTGCGCATGAAAAAGTGTTTCAGGTGTTAACGCAAGTGGCTGGGCGGGCGGGCAGGTCGGCGCGAGGCGGAAAAGCGATTCTACAATCGTTCACGCCTGAAAATTACGTCATTCAATTTGCGTCTAAGCATGATGTGAATGGGTTTTACGAACATGAATTGAAGTATCGCAAAGATTTAGGCTATCCTCCGTTTACAAGGTTAGCAAGGCTAGAATATCGAAATGCGGACAACGTCAAGGCGGAAGAAGAAGCCGCGAAACTAGCGACCAAGTTGAACGTAAAGATAGAAGCGGAAAAGCGCGGTCAAACCGAATTGATTGGACCCGTCCCCTGCTTTTTCGCAAAAGAAAACGGCGAATATCGTTGGCAAATTATTTTACGCAGCCCCGACCCTGTTTCGTTTTTAAGAGACATGAAGTTGAACGATTGGCGCGTTGAAATTGACCCAATAAGTTTGCTATAATTTGATTACTCAAAAGGAGAGTGAAGCATGGAAAGTTTTTCGCGCGGTTGGAGTTTTTTGAAACAAGCCTGGAGCATGGCGTTTCAAGATAGAGATTTGCTTAAGCCCTCTATTTACGCTTTGATTGTGGGCGGCATTGTTTCTGCGCTTGGAATCATCCCCATCATCATTGCGTTTCTGCGATTTGGCGACACGCAATTTGGGAATATTGTTTTAGGCGCGCTCGGCGCAATTTTGATGTTTGTGCAATTTGTCATCACTTATGTTTTTTCAGGTATGACCATTCGCCTAATTTACGATTACCTAACCAAAGGCGACGGCGATATGCGCGCCGCTTGGGACATTGTGCGCCGCGATTTTTTTGATATTTTGACTCTGGCTGTTGTTTCAACAGTTGTTGGTTTGCTGCGCCAAGCCGCGCAAAGAAACCGCAACAGTGTGGTAGGCAGCCTTGCCCGCGCCGCAACAGGTTTGCTTGAAGTGTTATGGACTCAAGCCGCCGTCTTAATTTTGCCCGCTATGATTATTGACGATTTGAATCTTAAAGACGGCGCGATTCGCGTTGGAAAAATTGTCAAAGAAAATCTTCTGTTAATTGGGGTGGGCGCAATCGGCGTGCGCGCGGTGACGGGCATCATCGGTTTTGTAGTCGGCGTGATTGCCTTTGTTATCGCCTTTGCTATTGGCGGCGGGTTGGCTTTCGCTTCTGGCGGCAACACAACTATTACCATCATTGGCATTATAATTGCCGCTTTCGTTTTCTTTACAATCATCATGCTATTAAGCGTTTTCACTTCATACACTAACACCGCTTACCATGCTTGTTTATATATCTGGGCGCGCGATGTAGAAAAAGCGACTGCTGAAGGGCGTGCGCCCAATCAGGTGCAAGCCCCTGCTCCATTAGCGGCTGTGTTAGGATAATTTTACAGTAGGGGCGACCCTTCAAAGTAATCAATGTTTCTAAATTGATATGGGCGGGTCGCCCTTACTATTTTTATAATCTATGAAACCCGAACCTCGCAGGCAAGAAATCGTCTCATGGGAAGAAGTGGACAAACTCATTGACCACCTCATTCCGCAATTCAAACGCGAATTTACCGCTATGGTCTTAATCACGCGTGGCGGAATCATCCCGGGCGGTTTGTTAGCCGAGGCGATGAACATCACCCACATCCTCACCGCCGCAGTAGATTTTCCCGCCCAAATGCAAAATCAACAATCCGCCGCATTTATAGCTTGGCCCGAATTTATCCAATTCCCTGCCGACGATAAATTGCGAGGCAGACCCACGCTCATCGTAGATGATGTATGGGGTTCAGGCCGCACCATCACATCCGTAAAGAATCGCGTCTCCGCCGCTGGGGGCTTCCCTGAAACATGCGTCTTACACTTCAACCCCTATCGAAACTTATTTGGGCACGTCCGCCCTGATTACTACGCCGCCATCACAGACGCGTTTATTGTTTACCCATGGGAAGTCAATCGCGGTCCAGACCAAGTTTTGTTAGGTGAAGTTTAAACCTGACCATAGACCGAAGACGATAGACCATCGTCTATCGTCCACAGTCTACCGTCTGTTACTCCAACGCTTCAAAGTTTGAAACATCAATCCAAATTTCATCATCCGTCGCTTCGGTGATGTAATCCACCGCCACACTGGTTGGAAAGCCATACGTCGCATCATACGTCGCTTCCACTTTATCCGCAGTAGCCAAAGCATCGCCTAACCAAACCAAAAGGCTATCCACATTTGCATATTGAGATAACATCGCATACACAGGGTCGGTATCCAACACTTCTGCGCCGTTCGCGCCAACCATCGAAACAATTTGACCGTCTTTCACTTCCACCGTTATCGGATTAACCTCCGCAAACGGGCAAAAACAACTCACGCCAACCTGCATACGATAATGACGAATATTGGCGTCATTCCATTTTTCAACGTTTTGGTCAAACTCGCTGGGCGTTCCGCCGCCGCAAGCCGCCAACGCTAAAGCCAGTACAATAAAAATTATTTTCTTCATTTTGTCTCCTTGATAAAAGAGACGAAAGAAAATAAAAAAAGTTCCCCAATGAATCAACAACCCCGCCTCATTTTAGACGGGGAAGTTTCTTCTGCCTCCTCAACCTTCTCCTACGGGTGACCATGATTTTGCTCGCCGCCAACCTCCTTGACAGGCGCAACGAGCGTCACATCGGGATAGTTTTCAAATTCAAGCGTAATCCTAATTTCATCGCCAACTTGCAAATCTTGTTTCAAGCCAATCAACATAATGTGATAACCGCCGTTCTCAAAAATAACCTCGCCGCCCGCAGGTATCTCAATACGTTCCTGCAGAGTCATCGTCATCACATCATTTTGCACTTCGCTCAAATGCAACTCCGCCGCTTCAGCCACATCGGTAGAAACGCCAATTAAAGCGTCGTCTATATTTGTATGATTGTGTAAAATCATATACACGGCGGTCGTTTCCCCCGCCATTGCAGAACGAGCCCATGCCTCATGCGGCTCTACACCTTCTCCATTTGCGCAAGCAACCAAAGTAAACAACATCAATAAAAATATTCTTCCCAATTTCCACTTTCTATTTTCCATTTTCTTCTTTACTCTTTCTTCTTTGATATTGTCAAACAACTCTCACCGAACTTCCCCGTTCTGTCTTCTCCACCTCAATCCGATTTGGAAACGCGTCCTTCAAATCGTCCAAATGCGTAATGATAAAAATTTTGGCGAAATCTTTCTTCACCGCATTAATCGCCTCAACTAACCTTTGCTTCCCTAAAACGTCTTGCGAGCCAAAGCCCTCGTCAATGACCAATGTTTGCAGGCGCGCGCCTTTCCTCTGCGCCAAAATTTCAGAAAGCGCCAAGCGAATTGCAAAGTTCACGCGAAACGCCTCGCCGCCTGAATACATCTCATAATTCCGAGCGCCAGAAGAATCGCTAATTTGAATATCCAACGTTTCTTTTAAGTCCTCTCGCTTTCTATCGCGGTATTCCGCTTGCGTCACAAAACGGACGGTCATCCTACCGTCGCTCAAACGGTCTAGCAAATCGTTTGCTTTTTGCTCAATTTGTGGAAGCGCCTGCTCAATCAGCAAAGCGGGCACGCCGTCTTTACCAAAAGCGCGCTCTAACGTTTTATGCCGAAGAATGTTTTGATTCAATTCCTCGCGCTGCGTTTCAAAGTCCGCTTTGCGGGCTTGCAAAGTTTTTAGCACTGCCACTTTCTGCCGCGCCGCGCCCACCTCATCGCGGATGCGATTCTCTTCCTCTTTCAGTTCATAAAATTTATCTTCCGCTTCTTGCAAATTCGGCGCATTTGCCTCAGTCTCGGTCAAAACCTTCACAGCCTCTTGATAACTTTTTTCCGCCGCTTCCACTTCATCCTTTTTCTTTTTTCTTTCTTCTTCCAATTCGTTTATCTCTTTTTCAATCCGCTTAATTAATTCTTTCGCTTTATCTAACTTCAAATAATCTTCTTCAATCGCTCGTAATGCCAATTCTTCTTGTCGTTTCGCTTCGTGCAACGAAATATCATAGCCAAGTTTTTGCAATTCTTTATCTAACTTCGCCAATTCTTTTTGCGCTTCTGCGGCATACTTTCCGCTTTCTAACGTTTTTTCAATCTCTTTCAAGCGTTTCGCGCCGGTTTTCTCCCATTCCGCTTGTTGCGAATGGACAGTCTCCAATTTCAACTTTGCGGCTGAAAGAGAATTAGAAAATTGCACGCGCTCATCTTCAAGGTTGGGCTGGTTTGCCATTCGCAATCCATAGTCTGTAATTCGCTCTTCCAATTCTTCCATTTCTTTTTTATTCGCGCGAAACGTATCGCCTTTCTTTTTCCCTTCGCTTTCCAACTGCTTCAACGTTTCTTTTCGGTGCGTTTCGCTCAATGGTTGCCCGCACAACGGGCACTCTGCCCCGTCTGCCACTTTCAACGAATCGATTCTCTTTTTTAATTCATCCATCTCAACTTTCAAAGCCGCATTTTCAGACTTTAACCCCGCAAGTTTTTCGCGCGCCTCGTTTCTTTGCGCTTCCAGCGCATCTCGTTCTTCAATTTTTTTCTCTACTTCAGCCAAAGCCTTCTTTGCCGCCTCAATTTCCAATTCCAAATGACCAAGCGCCGACGCCTGCTCATTGATGAGCGCACGCTGGTTATCTAAAATACTTTTCTCATTTTCCAACTTAGTCTTTTCAGCGCGAATCGCATCCGCCAAAGGCTGTCGCTTCGCTTCATATTCACGCGCCGCAAAAGAAGAATCCTCCAACGCTCTTAATTCCTCTTTTACTTTCTTCCATTTTTTATATTCCGCCTCAATCTCTTTCGCCCGACCAGCCAAATCCACATAATTTTCACGTTCAGATTTCTTTTCAGCAAGTTTTGATTCTAAATTCGATAACGAAAAACGCGAATTATTCAACGCTTTTTCAAGCGTTTCAACCAATTCTTTTTGCTGTTTCAAAACCAAAGTTGTATTTTTAATATTCTCCACAATTTTTTCCTGCGCCGCGCGGGCAGACGATAATTGCTTGAGATGATTTTCTAACTCGCTCAAGCGCGCTTTACGAGTTTCTTCTTCCGCAAGTTCGGCGTCCATTTCGGCAATGCGCCCATCAATGATATTCGCCTCATCTTCCAGCGCCTTTCTTCTTTCAGCGGTTCTTTCTTTATAGGTGTCCCAAATTTCTAAACCTAAAATTGAGCCTAAAATCGCTTTTCGCTCGCTGGCTTTTTTTTGCGTAAACTGGTCGGCTTTGCCCTGCAAAAAGAAAGACGCGTTGATAAACGTCTCATAATCTAACTGCAAAGTTTGTTCAATGCGGGCTTGCGTTTCTCGTGTAGTCTTCTCAGTTAAGGGTCGCCAGTCGCCACTATTGACCATAGACCGCTGACCGCCGTCCGCCGTTTGTTGTCTGCGGTCTAAAACCTGAAACTCCAACACAGCGCTTTTATTTCGCGGCAACGTCCTTTGCACACGATACACATTGCCTTCATACTCAAACGTAAGCGCAACTTCCGCCGCTTTTACGTCTGGGTGCAAATGAATCACATCCACGCCTTTGCCGCGCGCCTCGCCAAATAAAGACCAAGTAAAAGCGTCGAGGAGTGAAGATTTGCCCGCGCCGTTGTGACCAGATATACAGGCTAAGTCTAGATGCGTGAAATCTAAATCTACTGGGTCTCGATAAGATAAAAATCCAGAAATATGTAAGTGAATCGGAATCATAATTTACCAATAACTAAGCGCGAATAACTTGAATTATAATCGAACCATCATGCGAGAAATCGAACCTACAAAACGCACACGCCGCAGAATGCAAATGCTTGCGGTGATTATCGCCACTCTGCCTTGTTATTGCGCTGGTTTTATTGCCCTCTCTTTCGCGCCCGATACGCGCGCCACACAAACGCCCACCCCTAGCCTAACTTTCACACAAACTACCACACCCGCCACGCCCACTGTGAGCGGCACGCCGCAAATTGTAACAGGCACCATTACCCCCACCCCTACCTTCACGCAAACGCCAACGTTCACGCTTACACCCACACTGACAAACACACCATTCTTACCAAGCACCAGCACCTTCACGCCAACACAAACGCCTTCTATTACGCCTACCTTCACGCCTTCGCTTACGCCCACCTTTACGCAAACCCCATCCATTACCCCATCCATCACGCCTACATTAACCTTGCCGCATACCATCACCCCCACCCTCACTCCATTCGGCGGATAAATGAGCGACATTACACCATTTCTAAAATCTTTAATTTCAACGGCTGGCGTTTCGGGATATGAAGCCCCTGTGGCGAAACTGATAAAAGAAAAATGGACGCCGCTAGTTGATGAAATTTCCGAAAGCAAACTCGCTTCTATTCATGGACGCAAATCTGCTACGCTAAAGAGCGGCATTCGCCAAGCCCCATCCATTTTGATTGCCACTCACATGGACGCCATCGGCTTAATGGTCTCGCGCATAGTGGATGAATTTTTATACGTCACAAACATCGGCGGCATTGACTCGCGCGTATTACCGGGAACGCCTGTAAACGTGCACGCTTCTAAAACCAATGAAGAACTCTACGGCGTAATTGTAATGCCCCCCAGCAATTTACTCCCCGATTCCGAAGGCGGCGGGGCAATCCCTCTAAAATATTTACTCATAGACACAGGCTTAACCGCGAAAGAACTCGCCAAAAAAGTGAATATCGGCGATAGAGTTTCATTCGCCACCGAGCCAATTGAAATGACAGGCGGATATTTAAGCGGGCATACCTTAGATAACCGCGCCTCCGTTGCGGCGCTTACCATTTGCCTTGAAGAATTGCAAAACAAAAAACATAGTTGGGACGTATGGGCGGTCGCCACTGTGCAAGAAGAAACGGTGTTTGGCGGCTCATATACCTCCGCGCACCAAATCCGCCCAACGATGGCTGTGGCGGTAGATATGACCTTTGGCAAAGGCGCAGGCTCTAGCGGTTACCAAACCTTTGAATTAGGCAAAGGCGTCACGTTGGGAATTGGTCCGAGCGTAACGCCGTATTTGTATAAAAGATTCAAAGAAGTTGCAGAACGAATCGAAATTCCCGTGCATGACGATTTAATGCCCGAATATTCATCTACCGACGCAGACGCCATGCAATTAACCGCCGAAGGCATTCCGTCTATGGTCTTAAGCATTCCGCAAAGATATATGCACACCGCCGTTGAATTGGTCGCCATAAAAGATATTCAACGGGCTGGCAGGTTATTAGCGGAATTTATCGCTTCGCTTGAAATAGATTTTATGGAAAAGATAACTTGGGAATAAAGCCATCATGTCCTTGTAAGCGTTCTTGCTCTTTGCGGCAAAACACCCTCAAAATTACGCCAAAAAGCGCTTCATCGCTTTGCTCCCCGCAAAGGCATAGAGACTAAAATGTTAACCATCGGAAAACCACAACTCACCTTACTCGAAAAATTATGCAACGCCATGTCCGTCTCTGGGGATGAAGGCGAAGTACGTCGCATTGTGTTGGAAGAAGTTAAACCATACGCGGATGAAGTCAAAGTAGATTCACTCGGCAGTGTTTTGGTCACAAAGAAAAGCGCAAACAAAAACGCCCTGCGCGTTTTGCTAGACGCGCACATGGACGAAGTGGGGTTTATGATTGTGCATGACGACGGCAACGGCTTTTATCAATTCAAAACCGTTGGCGGCATTGACGAAAGGCATCTAGTAGGCAAACAGGTCATTATCGGCAAAGAGCATACGCTTGGCGTGATTGGCGCAAAACCAATTCACCTCACCACTGCAAACGAGCGCAAGCAAGCAATTGACGTTGATTCCATGCGGATTGATGTAGGTCCCGAAGGCAAAGCCAAAGTGGGAGACCGCGCTACCTTCGCTACCAAATTCAAGCGCGTCGGCAATTCGATACTATCTAAATCTATTGACGACCGAATCGGCGTGGCAACTTTAATTGAATTGCTTAAACATGCGCCCAAAAATATCGAACTATGTTTATCGTTTAGCGTGCAAGAAGAAATCGGCTTACGCGGCGCAACGGTGGCGGGATATTATTTCAACCCAGACATTGCCATTGCCGTTGATTCAACCCCCGCACGCGATTTGCCCGATTATGAAGGCAGAGAAAATTTTACCTACAATACAAAACTTGGCTTAGGTCCCGCTATTTATATGGCAAACTCATCCGCTATTGACCATCCTAGCCTTGTGAAATTTTTACAAGAAACCGCTATCAAACATAAAATTCCATATCAAATGCGCCAGCCCGGCGGCGGTGGCACAAACGCCGGCGCAATTCAAGGCGCGCGCGCGGGCGTGCCTGTCGTTTCTGTTTCTGTGCCACATCGTTACACCCACTCGCCCATCAGCATTTCACGCATTGATGATTGGAAGAACACATTGAATTTATTGCACGTTGCATTGAAAAATATTAATCACGCTGTATTAAAAAGATAAAAGATGAACGGATATATTGCTTTATTAGGTTCGGGCGAATATTTACCTGTGATGGATGAAGTGGATAAATTTTTGCTTGCCAATTGCGGCGCGAAACATAGAAAGCCAAAAGTGGTTTGTTTGCCGACCGCGGCAGGGCAAGAAGGCGAAGCAAGCGTGAAGCGTTGGATGAAGATGGGCGTTGATCACTTCACCCGCCTCGGCGCCGACGTGCAGGCTGTTCCTGTAACCGATAAAGAATCTGCCTCCATGCAGAATCATGCCGCCCTTGTGGAAGAAGCGGATTTCGTCTATTTTTCAGGCGGAAATCCCTTATATCTTTATGAAACTATGAAAGATAGTTTGGTTTGGGAATCTGCCATGAAAGTTTTTGAACGCGGCGGCGTGTATGCGGGATGTTCGGCGGGCGCAATGATTTTAGGAAAAGAAATGCCAAACTTTCGCGCGCTTGGATTAAATTCCGCCCCTGCCTTTGGCTATGTGCCTGCGGTCATTATTCCGCATTTTGACGCAACGCCGATGTTTTTCAAACCGATTATCAGCGCGGCGCGAATGCGTTTGAAAGAAAATGATTTGATGATTGGCATTGACGAAAACACCGCCATGGTCGGAAAAAACCGCGAATGGATTGTAATGGGCAAAGCGGGCGTGCATGCGTTTACAAAAAACGAAAGCAAGAGTTATGCCGTTGGAGAGAAATTTAATTTATGAAACAACTACTCAAAAAACTCACTGAAACTTTTGGACCTTCTGGTTATGAAGACGAAGTTCGCAAAGTAATTTTGAAAGAAATAAAATCGTTAGCGGATGAAACCCGCGTGGATGCGTTGGGGAATTTAATTGCCCGCATAAAACCCGCAAAAAACGCAAAGAACCCGAAAAGGATAATGCTCGCGGCGCACATGGACGAAATTGGCGTGATTGCCAGCCACATTGATAAAAACGGGTTTGTGCGTTTTACAAATGTGGGCGGCGCATTTGGCAGATACACGCTTGGCGCGCGCGTGCGTTTTATGAACGGCGCGCTCGGCATTGTATGTTACGACCGTTTAGAAAACATTGATTCCATTTTGCCAATCAACAAAATGTATATTGATGTGGGCGCAACCAGCGAAAAAGATTGCCCAATCAAAGTCGGCGACTTTGGCGCGTTTGAACGTTCGTTTATTGAAATGGGAAATCGTTGGGTTGCCAAATCAATGGACGATAGAAGCGGCGTGGCGGTTTTGATTGAAACCATGCGCGCCGTGCAATCATCTCCGCATGATTTATATTTTGTTTTTACCACGCAAGAAGAAGTCAGCCTGCGCGGCGCAAAATCCGCCGCATATAGCGTTGACCCCGAAATTGGCATTGCCGTAGATGTAACAGCCACAGGCGACACGCCCGCCTCATTGAAAATGGCGGTGGAATTAGGGAAGGGACCGTGCGTGAAGATAAAAGATTCGGGAATGCTCTCGGACCCGCGTGTGATTGATTGGATGATTCAAACCGCCGAAAAAGCGAAAATCCCCTACCAAAGAGAAGTGCTAGTGGGCGGCACAACCGACGCCAGCGTCATTCAAATTTCGCGCGCCGGCGTGATGGCAGGCGCATTATCTATTCCATGTAGAAATGTGCATTCCGCTTCGGAGATGATAGACGCAAACGATTTGAAAAATTCAGTCAAGTTATTGACGGCAATGTTGAGCAAACCGATTTCATTTTCCTAAAATTCAAGATAAGCCCCAAAGATTTTAGCAAGCAATTCTGCCTACTCCAACCTTTGGGGCGGTTATTCAATTCATTTACTTTCGAGATATTTTTACAACCAAGCCCACAGCCCCCAAAAAATAATCATCACCACGCCAATGCCAAACCTCGCCGCTAACGACCAGCCCCAGCCAGTCATCCAGGCTTTGGTATTCGTTAAGGCTTGTTTTTTATCTTTAAGCCTGCGCCATTCGGCTAGGTATAACCCCACAGGCGAAGCGACCATCCCCGCAATAGGGGTCATCGCCAAACTAACGATAATGCCCGCCGCAAACGCCCAAAGAATAGAACTCCACGGAATATCTTTATCGCGCATGTGCTTAGCGATGATAATGTTATCCACCACGTTGCCGCCTATCATCAAAATTGTGATGAGAGCAAACAAAAGCCAATCTACCCAATTCATATTTCCAATTGAAGCTTGGATAACGGCGTAAATCAGCGTGCCAATCCACATCACCGTTAGCCCAGGGAAGACTGGAATCAATAACCCAAGTAAACCAAACACCAACAAGGCTAAAACGACCGCTTGCAAAACGGCTTGCGCGAGGGCTTCTAGCGCCACTGGGTCCATCGAACCTCCTACTTGTCTCTAGCAAAGCCTGCAACCCTGCTAGAAAACGTTTGAAATAAGGCGGTCATACACCGCCCGCGAGCAATTACTTAATCGCTTCAATCCCGCCCATCCATGGGCGCAAAACTTCTGGCACGACGATTGAACCATCGGCTTGCTGATAGTTTTCCATCACGGCAATCAGCGTGCGCGGCAAGCCCAACCCCGAACCATTTAAGGTGTGAGGGAATTTTACCTTGCCGCCATCGGCTGGGCGATACTTTATATTCGCACGACGCGCCTGAAAGTCGCGCACATTAGAGACCGATGAAACCTCTAACCATTCATCGCAACCTGGCGCCCACAGCTCTAAATCGTACGTTAATGAGGCGGCAAACCCAATATCGCCTGTGCAAAGTTGTTTCACCCGATACGGAATTCCCAACAAGGCGCAAGTCTCTTCAGCGTCTTTCAACATTTTTTGATGATACGCTTCGGACTCTTCGGGTGTGCAGTAGATATACATTTCAACTTTATCAAACTGGTGACCGCGCTTAATGCCGCGCACGTCGCGCCCGGCGCTCATCTTCTCACGGCGGAAACAAGGCGTGTACGCCGTGTATAACTTCGGTAGAGACGCCTCTTCTAAAATTTCGTCCATGTGCAAGCCAGTCAGCGGAATTTCCGCAGTCGGCACAAAATAAAAATCTTCTTCATGGTCTTTATATAAATTATCGGCAAACTTGGGCAACTGCCCAGCCCCATACACTGTGGCGGTTTTCACCATAAACGGCAAATACTCTTCTTGGTATCCTTGCCTGATGTGCAAATCTAACATCCAAGCAATTAATGCGCGTTGCAAGCGCGCGCCCGCTCCCTGCAACACATAAAAACGAGAGCCTGTTAACTTTGTACCGCGTTCAAAGTCGAGGATGCCAAGCGCAGGTCCCAACTCCCAATGCGGAAGCGGCTTAAAGTCAAATTTGCGCGGCTCGCCCACCGTTTTCAGAATCACATTTTCGCTATCGTCTTTTCCGTATGGCGTGCGTTCATCGGGAATATTGGGCAAGGCGGAGGCAATGGCATTTAATTCCGATTCCACTTCGGCGAGGCGTTTATCTAATTCTGAAATTTTATCTCCCACCGCTCGCATCGCTTCAATTTTAGATTGGCGTTCCGCCGCGTCTTTCATTTTGCTGATTTCTTTTGAAACCGCATTGCGCTCGGCTTTCAGTTTCTCCGCTTCGTTAAGCAGAGCGCGGCGCTCTTCATCCAATTTCAAGATGAAGTTCACAGGCGCATCGTCCATTTGTCGGTCTCTTAACGCTTTGCGGACAATCTCCGGCGTTTCACGAATGACGTTTATATCTAACATATTGACTCCTCTTAACAAAATACGCCCCTCATCCGTTTGCAGGACGAAGGGGCGTCTCGTGGTGCCACCTGCTTTTATTGTTCTTATCCATAGGGCTAGGGGAAAAGAACAAACTTGGGTTGCGCTGTAACGGGCGCTTCCCGATTCTCTTATGGCAATGCCTCTGCGAGAATGACTTGGCGAAGTGGATTTCATCAACTCGTTGGTTGCTTTTCACGCGCCAGCAACTCTCTGCGCAACTATTATTGATTACTTGTCTTCGCGCTTGTCTTTTGTTATGTTTTCTTTCAGTGCCCCTACGGGGATTCGAACCCCGGTCGTAGCCTTGAAAGGGCTGCGTCCTAGTCCACTAGACGATAGGGGCGTTTTGTTAAGCGGGCGGATTTTATCATCCCATCTCTTAAGCGTCAAGCAAAATTAAGGATTTAACTGCCTTACGCAAAACCTTTAGGAGGGCGCTTAACGCCAGCCATTAATTCTCTGGTTTCACGCGCTGATGCAACAACGCCATAATATCCACCGTTTTGCGATTTATTAAAATGCCTGCGGCTTCAACGCGCAAATTTGGGATGAGGATTGCGGTTAGAGTTGCGTTGAAGATAGGAATAAACTCGCGCGTGCCTTCGGTGATTAAGGACGTAAAGTCGAAGCGACCTGGCAATTCCATAATGCCTTCAATTTCAAACATTTGGGTTGTCAATCGAATTTTATGCTCCACTGTGCTAACGTATCCGCCGCGCACAATGGCATGAGGTCCCAAATCTTCTCTGCGCGACATGCACATCGCATGAATTTGTTTTTTCATCATGCGTACAATTTCAAAATGGTCAACCAACTTCGTAGGCATCAGCAAACGCGCCATGCGCGCATCGCTCACGTCAACCGAAGAGTGCGTGGTGTCGTTCATCATGCCCATAGAGCCATGACTCGTCACCGCCACTTTGCCCACCACCCGATAGCCAGACGTGAAAATATCTACAGTAATAAAGCGCGAAGTGCGGGGAGAAATGGGGCTTTCTAAGGACATAAGAATATGTGGGTTAAGAATCCTGCATGGGGTGTGAAAACCCAGTATGGCGTTTAGAAAGAGGCGATGCGCGGCGGGCGGCAGAGGTCGGCTTGCCGGCGTTTGGGTCTAGCATGGTGTCTAACCAATGAACGGCTTGTTCGTCATACTCGCGCCTGCCGCACATATCGCAAATGTATGCGGGGAAATTTTGTACGGTGATTAGTTCGTTGCCAAGCCGCGTAAAATAAGTGACATAACGCGGTTGCATAACGCCTACATGACATTGATTGCAAAAATAATATTCAACGTTTCGGTTCATAGCCAATCCTATTGCGATGCAAATACGTCGGTATGTTCAATGAAGCCCCACACAGGCGGGGGCCAATAAATTAACACGGCTTTACCGACGATGTTTTCTATCGGTAATAAGCCCCAATCTTTTGAGTCGTTTGAATTATTGCGGTTATCGCCTAACACAAATATATGCCCGTCCGTCACCGTCCACTCGCCAGAATATGAGGGCGTCTGCGAGATGTACGATTCGTTTAATGGCAAGCCGTTCACATATACGCGGCCGTTCTGAACCGACACCGTATCGCCGGGTAAGCCAATCACTCGTTTAATTAATTCGTCTTCAGGGTTTAGCGGGAAATGAAAAACGATAATATCGCCGCGTTGTATTTCGCTCCACTGATAGCTCATTTTGTTTACTAAAATAAATTCGCCGTCTTCCAGCGTGGGCTGCATGCTATATCCGTCCACCCGCACGCGCGCAGAGATTGCATTAATGCCCACGAATAAAACAGCCGCCATAATCAGCGTTTCTATAATATCAAACGCAAAACGTTTCCAATTGAGCGGTTCTTCGGCGGGTTCGGTTTGCGCGTTTTGATTTAAAGTGTCCAATCAGCCTCCAAATTGATATAGAAATTATACTGCCATTTTTTAGGGCGGCTGATGTTCCTTAATTCTTACTTATGCAAATGTAATTTTTAGATGCTTACCCGCTTCTTTATCTAATTTACGCATTGCTTGCGCTTTGGCGGCAGTTTCTTCGCCTGCCCTTCGCGGCGGTCGTAGACCGCCTTTGCCCAGTATTACCCCTCACAAAACTTGTGCGCCGACAGCGGGCTCGCCTGCGGAATCTCTTTCCAATTACGAACAAACTCAAATTGAATTTGAGTCTCTGGAGAAGTAGGGTAATAACTTTGCGGTCGGGTTATAAACAAATTATGGACTTTTTGCAATGCCTGCTCATGCGAAAGCCCATGACGGATAAAATAACAAGCCACCGTAATCCCCGTGCGCCCCACGCCGCCCCAGCAATGCACATACACGGGTTTTCCGCTTTCTATTTCGCTATCAATTGCGTCTAAAATACGCTTCATCGTTTCGGTGGATGGAATGTGATGGTCTCGAATAGCAAAGCGCTGATAGTTAACGTTCAAGTCGTAAATTCTGGCTTGTTCTTTTAGTATAGGTTCATAAGGCGCAAGTTCGTGGCTTTGCGTTAAATCAATAAATGAGCGAATGCCGCATTCAAGAAACGCCTCAATGCGCTTGCGGGCGGTTTCGGGGTTGTAACTGGCGGGGTATTCGCCGGCGAGAAATTTATTTTCAATTACCCAGTACGATTGAGGAATAGGAAGTTTCATATTTAGCGTTTTTTGTCCGTATAAATTTTATTGAGGAAAAGACATGCACAAATTATTCAAAATTTCGGTTCGTAATTCAACCAATTCAGGGTATTCATAAAAAAACAAAATCTTTTGTTCGGCAATCGTATTGCCTGCGGGCTTTTCGGTAAAAACAAAAAAAGCAAAAGACTCGGCGATATCTTCGGCGGGGTTGGTAGCGGCGTAATCGGTTAGGAATTGGTCTTCATACTTGTAATAAAAATCATCCAATTTTTCGTAATACAAATCTTCGTCTTCTTCTAAATTAATTTCGTTCCATTCTTCGTAAATTTCAACCCAAAAGCGCTCATAAAACTGGTTGATGTATGAACTCGCAAGAGAACAACCCTCGCCCGGGAAAAAGGATGGGCAAGCGGATACTTCATTGAAATAAATTTCGTTATCCTCTGGGTTATTAAAAACGGCGAGGCTAGGCGGCACTTGTTCAGGTCCGAGCGTGAGCAAGTGAGCGAATTCATGCACAAGCGTAAAACTGAAATAATAATAATCGCCGGTATCGGCAATATCCACTTCTAGTCCCCACAATTTGGGGTCGGTATAGGTTTGGGCAACAGCCGCCAGCGTATTGCTTTCGCCGTCGGTGAAAATAGAAAATTCAGCCAAATGCGCGCGATATTCGTAAGGAATTAATGCGGCAAAATAATTCCACAATTCCTGATGAGAGGCGAAATCATTTTTTTCGTCTTCCAATTCCGCTGGAACGTCTTCGTAATAGTAAGGTTCTATCAACGCTTCATTCTCAATCAAATAAGCGACAAGATACACCCCCTCGTCGCTCACTTCTTCATCGTAGCCTGTATCCTCGCCGCCCTCCCCGCCCGAAGCGTTTGCTTCCACAATTTGATTGGTAATCAGGGGGCAAGTTAGGCTTTCAGGCGTTGCGGTATCTATGCGGATGGGAATAACAGGCTCAGCGGTCTCTATCTCAGGCTCGCCTAATAGCGTAACGCAAGCCAAACTAAACAAAAGCGCGGCGGCGCAAACCAAAAGCGCATTCATATTGTTTCTCATTGCCCCACCTTTGCCAAATCGTCCACAAAGAACAAATATAAATACCCTAATAACAACACAACCCACCCCACCAGTTCGGCTTTTTCTATTAGGCTTTCCCATGAAATTGAAAAATCGTCTTTTACGGTTTGCACAATGCTTTCTAAATTTTCAAGTTTCGATTTGATATATTCTTTCCAATCTTTCAAATAAAACTGTTCATGTATCGCTTCGTACAAATTCGCGGTGTACCAATCTCCAATTAAGAGCATACTCTGCTCTGCGCGTTCAAAATCTAACACCAATTCCAGTTTATGCGCCACAATCTGACGAATCAAACCGCGCGTTGTTCGCAAACGGCGTTTTTCTTTGAAAAACATACTATGAATTTTATCCAGCATCTCTTCAATCGCTTGGTCTAACATGCGATAGCGCAACAATTGGTATGTGCCAATTTTCAATAAAGCGATATCAGATTGGTAATCGCCGTTCGGAGCGATGATTACCGCGCCTTCCCAATCCACTAAGGTCAATTCTCTCGCCGAATAATGCGTGCGCGAAGATAAAATATCGTTCACCTCTTCTTGGTCTAACACCTCGCGCTGCGAGCGAATAAACGTGGCGATTTCAAGGCTATGCTTATCTAGCCATTTATCAGGCGTGGGTTTCGCCTCCTGCGTCAATAAAATAGAATATTCTTCATACATCCCATTCTGGCGAAACTCTTCAGGGATATACCGGCTTTGTAAGGCGCTTTGAATCTTACGCCGAATTTGCAGCGCCTCAGACGCAAATGGATTTTTCAAATCAAAACGACATTCAATCATCTGCACGCGGTTATCATAACGCTGACGCATAGCGTTCACGGCATACCCTTCAATGACCATCGTTTCATCGCCTAGGCTTGTTAAATCAATATCCACAGGCTCAAAATACGGCGCGTCTTTTAGCCCCTTAAATCGCTCTAAGGTTGATGGGGTTTCATCGTGAAAATCGGGGAAGGCTATTAAGTAACAAATTTCCATGCCTTAAGTTTACTACATCTGATTTTTAGATTTATACTTAAGGACATTGCCTAACGAAAAAAATAAAAAGGCAAAAATCTCATTTTTGCGATACTTTGCGGTGAACCTTATGACCACGCTTCAAGACCAATACAACAGATGGAAAGAAACAACGCTCAAAAAATCTTTAGAGAAAACAAAAGAGCGAAAAGAAAAATTCCAAACCACAGCGGGGATAGAAATTCCGCGCCTCGCCCTCCCGCCTGAGCCTGACTCAACTGCCGAAAAATTAGGCTTCCCCGGAGAGTATCCATTCACACGCGGGGTGCAACCCACCATGTATCGCTCACGGTTTTGGACAATGCGGCAATACGCCGGCTTTTCTACAGCGGAAGAATCGAATAAACGATACCGCTATTTACTAGAACAAGGTCAAACGGGGTTAAGCGTCGCCTTTGACCTCCCCACTCAAATTGGGTACGACGCAGACGACCCCATTGCGCATGGAGAAGTGGGAAAAGTGGGCGTTTCCATTTCATCTATTCACGATATGGAAACGCTATTCAAAGAAATTCCATTAGACAAAGTATCAACGTCTATGACCATAAACGCGCCTGCCGGCGTTTTGTTAGCCATGTATATTGCCGTCGCCAAAAAGCAAGGCGTAGAAATGAAACAACTGCGCGGCACGATTCAAAACGATATTCTCAAAGAATATATTGCGCGCGGCACATACATCTTTCCCCCCGCGCCTTCCATGCGATTAATTACCGATATATTTTCTTTTTGCGCCGAGCATGTGCCAAATTGGAACACCATTTCCATCTCAGGTTATCACATCCGCGAAGCAGGCTCAACCTCTGTGCAAGAAGTGGCGTTTACCTTATCCAACGGAATTGCCTATGTAGAAGCCGCCCTAAACGCAGGCTTATCGGTGGACGACTTTGCTCCGCAACTTTCATTCTTTTTCAACGCGCATAATAACTTTTTAGAAGAAGTGGCAAAATTCCGCGCGGCGCGCAGGTTGTGGGCAAAGATTATGCGCGAGCGCTTCAAAGCTAGCAAACCCTCTTCATGGCAATTAAGATTCCACACGCAAACCGCAGGCTCTACCTTAACCGCCCAACAACCCGAAAATAACGTGGTGCGCGTCACCATTCAGGCGCTCGCCGCCGTGTTAGGCGGAACGCAATCTTTGCACACCAATTCAATGGATGAAGCGCTATGGCTGCCCACCGAAAAAGCAGTCCGCGTTGCCTTGCGGACTCAACAAATCATCGCATACGAATCAGGCGTAGCAGATTCAGTGGACCCCCTCGCAGGCTCTTATTTAATTGAATACCTCACCGATGAAATTGAAAAACGCGCTGAAGAATACATTTCTAAAATTGACGCTATGGGCGGGGCTTTGCCAGCCATTGAAAAAGGCTTCATGCAAAACGAAATACAAAACGCCGCGTACGCCGCTCAACAAGCGATTGAACGAAAAGAAGAGATTGTCGTTGGCGTGAATCAATTTGTGGTGAATGAAGAAATCACGTTAGAACGCCTGCAAGTTGACCCAATGATTGAAACCCAAGCCAGAGAAAGATTAAAAAAGTTACGAGAAACGAGAAATACAGACCGAGTGAACGCATTATTAGAGCGTCTAAAATCCGCCGCCAAAGGCTCTGAAAACTTAATGCCCTTATTCATTGAATGCGTGGAAAATGAAATTACGCTAGGCGAAATTTGTAACGCGCTCCGCAGCGTGTGGGGCGAGTATGTGGCGGAAGGGTTTTAAGCGAAACGACCAGCTGGCATGATTAGCGCTTTTTCTCCTAATGAAACTGTAATCTCATTACTCATCTTTGCCTTTCGTTTCTAGTTATAATACCCGCATGAATTTTTTCGTATCAAAAGACGGACTCACCCGCGCCGCCCCCGAAGAGACAAAAATTACGCATCTCACAGCCAAACCCCGCGCAGACGGTCGGCGGGTGTTGGTGAACCTTGCCATTACGCCTTTCCAAAAACGCCCCAGTCTTGAAGTCGTTTTACAAAATGCACGCGGAGAAGAAGTCGCCTCTACCAATATTTTAGAGACCATGGGATTCAACCTCGAATTTACTATGCACATTCGCGGCGAAATTCAAAACCCATATACATTAATAGCAAGATTATATTATCTTGACGGACCCAGCGCCGAACCCTATATCGTTTCTTTTGAGGCGCGCCCATCGGCTGAACCAGATAAAGAAAATTTCCCCGAATAATTTGACGCGCCTTATGCTTTTGAATTTGTTTTCTCTCATCCCCGCCCCTTCTCCCAAAGGGAAAAGAGAATCTATGCCCTCTCGCCGACAAAAAAGCGCGAAGGGAATTATATGTATTGTTCTTCTTATCAGCCTGCTATTTTCGGCTTGTCGCCAAAACGGTCAAAACGCCGCGCCGACGGAATCTTCGCCCGAAATCAATGTTGAAGAAACAGAGACAAGCGCCCCCGTAAGTTTCGGAAGCGATGTCGTCTTTTTTTCTATTGAAGAAAACGGATACGCTCATCTGTTTTTATATCACCCGCAAGACGCTTCCTTGACAAGAATCACAACAGGCGAGTGGAACGATATTGCGCCCGCCTTAAGCCCCGATAGAACCAAACTCGCCTTCGCTTCGGACAGAAACGGTTTTTGGGATTTGTATGTGATGGATTTGCAAACAAGCGAAACGGCGCAAATCACCAATTCCAATCACTACGACTCCGCGCCTTCATGGTCGCCCGACGGTTTATATCTTGCGTATGAAACATACGTCAATGAAAATTTAGAAATTGCCGTTGTAAACGTTGATTCAAAAGAAATCGTTCAATTAACCTACGACGCCGCTTCAGACCATACGCCCGCCTGGGCGCCAGATGGGCGGCATATTGCCTTCGTTTCAACGCGCGGCGGCGATAGCGATGTGTGGCTGGCAGATTTAGATATTGCAAGCGATGAACGCTACCAAAACTTAAGCAACACGCCCTTTGCTTCTGAAAATCACCCCGTATGGAATTTGGACGGCTCGCAATTATTATGGAGTTCAATTTCGCAAACCATCGGCTTTAGCGGCTTATATATTTGGAATGCAAATGCGCCAACGCGCGCCGCTCAGTGGATTGGCGATGGGTATATTGGCGCATGGAATGAAAACGCGAATCAAATTATTGCGGCGGTAAGCGCGCCGAATCAGTATTTCATCGCTTCGTATGACGTAGATGGAAACGTGTTACAAACGTTTTTGCCATTAAGCGGGCGGGTGCGCGGAATAACTTGGGGAAAAGCAAACTTGCCAAACCCATTGCCCGATTCGTTTTTACAGGCTAAGAATGCAAACCCAACCCCCTTATGGGCGCCAGCGGTAATGCCCGGCGCCGAAGCGCCAAACCAAAGATGGTATGTGGTGGAAATTGAAAACGTGCAGGCGCCCTACCCGCAACTGCACGACTTGGTAGATGAGTCTTTTAATGCATTAAGAACTAGAGCGATTATAGAAACAGGCTGGGACGCTTTAGCTAGTTTGGAAAATGCGTTTGTTCCGCTCACTACAAAACTAGAACCAGGCTTTGAAAACGATTGGCTTTACACGGGTAGAGCCTTTGCAATTAATTCCTTAATGTCTAACGCAGGTTGGATGGCAACGCTGCGCGAAGATATTGGCGCGCAAACCTATTGGCGAGTTTATATTCGCACCAGTTTGCAAGACGGTTCGCTCGGCGAGCCCATCCATAACGCCCCTTGGAATTTAAGCGCCCGCTATGATTTAGACCCCGCCGCTTATGAACAAGGCGGAGCATACGCGCCTGTGCCAGCAGGCTATTGGGTAGATATGACGGCGTTAGCCTCCGCTTATGGATGGGAACGTTTACCTTCTTTGCCCAACTGGATGACCTATTACAAAGGCGCGAGATTTTCTACGTTTGTATTAACCAATGGGCTAGATTGGTATGAAGCCATGCAAGAGTTATATCCAATAGAAGCGCTAGCGACGCCTACACGAGTTTTAGCGCCAACCCTCACGCCTACACCCACCGCCACTTCTACACCGACGAAAATTCCCACACGCACGCCGCGCATCACCTTTACGCCTTCGTTCACGCCAACCATTACCTTTACGCCTACCGAAACGCCCACGCCGCCCACGGTAATACCGTGAAATATGCCCGCTAAAGCGGACTTTGTTAGCCGACTTTGAGTCGGCTTTGTAATACTAGCGCGAGCGTTTCCGCCCGGGCAGGCGCAATATATCAAATGAAAAAAAAATCTTTAGCGATTCTATTTATCTTCATACTTTCCGCTTGTTCAAATGCCGTTTCGCCTGTAACCACTCCAACGGCGGTAATTGTCGAGGAACAGAATCAGGTTCAAGTTACGAATGAAGCGGCAAGTTCTCCTTCGCCAGAACCGTTTCAATTTAGTCTTCCAACGCCGGGGGCAGAGCCTATCACCAATTGGAGACCGCCCTTATACCCTGCGCCATGGGCAATCGCCCCGTATGACCATTTCTTTTTTACCCGCCCGATTGCCGCAGACCAAATCAATTGGCCCATTGCCGATTATCGCTATGGCGGCGTGTTTTTTGGCAGAAATATTGTGCATACCGGCGTAGATATTCCCGCGCCAGAAGGCACGCCCATTATGGCGGCGGGCGCTGGCACAATCGTTTGGGCTGATTGGGGATTGTTCGCCGAAACGCCCGGCAGCCAAAGCGACCCGTATGGATTGGCGGTCGCCATTCGGCATGATTTCGGCTACAACGACCAGCAACTTTATACCATTTACGCGCACATGAGCGTTACAAATGTCATTCGAGGGCAGTACGTAGAAACAGGCGATGTCATCGGTTTTGTCGGCACAACAGGAGCGACAACCGGTCCGCACGTCCACTTTGAAGTGCGAATGCCGAATAATTCTTTTTTCTACACCTACAACCCAGAATTATGGATTACCCCTCCACAGGGTTGGGGCGTGCTGGCAGGGCGCATCATGGATTCTAAGGGCGAGCTGCTTCAACAAGTGGAAGTCACCGTTTCGCCTGAACAGGGTGGGCGTACCTTCACAATTCGTACTTATGGCAAAGGCGGAGCGGTTAACCCTGACCCGTATTATCAAGAAAACATGGTGCTAGGAGATTTACCTGCCGGCATTTATAAAATCACCTTTGAATATGAAGAGAAGCGCGTGCAAACTTGGGTAGAGATATTTCCCGGACAAGTTAGTTACTTTACATTCAAAGGAACGGATGGATTTAATCACCAACGCCCTCCAGCGCCGACATTAGATTTCATTCCTTTAGAATTACCCGCCACGCCAACCCCATAATTCAACCTGTGACCCGCGACCTTTGACTTTCAACCTTTGCCTCAAATTCCCCTCTTGACGAACAGAACATCTGTGCTATACTGCCCCTACACTTAATTCCTTAACCCAACGTGAACTTTGTGGTTAAATGTTTACACTTACACAAATTGGAGAATAAAAAATGGCTAGAAAACGCGCTTCCGCCGAACAACCTGTAGAAAACTCAAACATAGACTCCGCCAAACGCGCCATGCTCGATAAAGCAGTCGGCGACATCCTCAAAAACTTTGGAGAAGGCGCCATCATGCCGCTGGGCAAAGCGCATGGCATGGTTACAGAAGTCTTCCCTACTGGCTCGCTTTCATTAGATATTGCCTTAGGCGTTGGCGGCATTCCTCGCGGGCGCATCACCGAAATCTACGGACCTGAATCTTCAGGGAAAACAACCTTATGCCAACATGTAGTGGCAGAAGCGCAAAAAATGGGCGGCACCGCCGCATTCATTGACATGGAACACGCCCTAGACCCAGTGTACGCCGCCCGCCTCGGCGTTGATATTGATAACCTACTCGTCTCCCAACCTGATACAGGCGAACAAGCCCTTGAAATCGTAGAAACCCTCGTCCGCTCTGGCGCGGTAGATGTCGTCGTCATAGACTCGGTAGCGGCGCTCGTCCCCCGCTCGGAAATCGAAGGCGACATGGGCGACGCCACAATGGGCGTACAAGCCCGCTTAATGTCGCAAGCGCTTCGCAAGTTAAGCGGCGCCATCAACCAAACCAAAACCGCAGTCATTTTCACCAACCAACTTCGCCAAAAAATTGGCGTAATGTTTGGCAACCCCGAAACCACCACCGGCGGGCAAGCCTTAAAGTTCTATGCCTCCATCCGCCTAGACGTACGCCGCATTCAATCCATCAAAGTCGGAGAAGAAGTCATCGGCAATCGCACCCGCGTCAAAGTCGTCAAAAACAAAGTCGCCCCCCCGTTTCGCACCGCCGAGTTTGACATCATGTTCAACGAAGGCATTTCAAAAGCGGGAGACGTTCTGGATTTAGCCACCAAGTTCGAGGTCATTCAGAAGCGCGGCGCATTTTTCTCCTATGGCGATATCCGCATCGGTCAGGGACGCGAAAACGCAAAAGATTACCTGCGCTCCAACCCCGATTTGATGGGCGAAATTGAAAACGTCATTCGTCAAAAAGCATTAAGCGGCGAAATTGCCTTACCGCTAGATATGGGCGACGGCGCAGACGGCGAGATAAGCGGCGGAGACGAAGAAGCCTAAAGGAAAATCAATGGACACGCCCAACGTGTCCATTTTTATTAATGAAACACAAACGCCTCTTTCTTAAAGTCAACCTGCTTCTGCTGTTCATCATACTCTCCGCCTCAGCCTGCGCCGAGCAAACCACGCCCACGCCCTTTCGCCCACCCACTTCCATCCCGCCCACACAACCGTTGCCCACCCCAACGCCCCTTCCCACCATTTTCGCCGCCACAGAAACCGCAACGCAACCAAGCGTCCCTGTCACCGCCACCGAAAGCGCCTGCACAAACATTTTATCTTTTCTCGACGATATAACTGTGGAAGACGGCGCCTTGTTTTCGCCCAACGCATCCATTGATAAACAGTGGCTTGTCAGAAACGACGGCACCTGCAATTGGAACGCAAACTACAAACTCAAATGGGTAGGCGGCGACCCCATGGGAGCAAGCGCCGAGCAACCCTTATACCCTGCGCGCGCCGGCGCACAAGCCGCCATTCGCATCATCTTCACAGCGCCTGCCCAACCCGGAGCCTACGAATCCGCTTGGCAAGCGGTTGACCCTAACGGAAATTTCTTTGGCGATTTGATTTTTATTAAGATTATTGTGCAATAAAGGATGAATATATGACCAATGAATTTAATGCCGTATTCAAAAAACTAAAAACCATCATCAAGCCCTACGCCAAAACGTTAACCGTCAAAACCGATAAAGCCGATTTATATTATCTCAATGCAGGCTACAGCCCAAAATGGAAAAAAGAATTATTCTTCGCCTCCGCGCAAATTAAAAAAAATTACGTCTCGTTTTACTTAATGCCCATATATATGTACCCCGACTTACTAAACGACATCTCGCCCGAACTCAAAAAACACATGCAAGGAAAATCTTGCTTTAATTTCAAAAAAGTAGAGCCAGGCTTATTGAACGAATTACAACGCCTAACAGAAAAGGGCTTTGCGCGGTTAATGAAAGAAGAATACGCGTAAGAATATGGTCGCTTATACTTAGCGGGGAATTGAAAAATGATACAGCAACACCCCCGCCGCAACCGCTACATTCAATGAACTGACCCTCCCTTGCATAGGTATTGAAACGGTTACATCGCATACGCTAATTTGTTCTTTTGTTAACCCCTTTTGCTCATTGCCCAAAAGCAAAGCCCAGGGCGTTTGCGGAATGAGCGTATGATAATCCACATCCGCTTTAGCCGATGTGCCAATCAATTGAATACTGTTATCTCTTGCCCACTGAACAAATTGTTCAAAGGAAGTTTGAATGACTGGCTTCCAAAAAATTGTGCCCATGCTGGCGCGAACGGTAGTAGGGTGATACAACTCCACGCCGCCGTCTAAGAGAAAAAGCGCATCCACATTCGCCGCGTCTAAGGTGCGAAGAATCGCGCCGACATTGCCGGGGTCTTGCGGGGCAACCACCCCCGCCAAGCGATTGATATTTCTTAAATCGCTTAAGTGAATTTCGCGTTGTTTGGCAATCGCTAAAATCCCTTGGGGGTTTTCTTTATCGGCTAGCGTCTCCATCGCTTTTACAGAAACGGGTTGAAGTTTAATATTTTTTATGTTTTGCAATAGCTTGTTTGCAAAATCGCTCGTTAATATTTCTGGAGCGTACAAAATAACTTCAAGTTCCCAGCCCGCTTGTATCGCTTCGCCCACATGGTGAATTCCTTCAACAAGAAAAGCCTTCGTTTCTACGCGCGTTTTCTTTTGGCGCAGCGCGCGCGCATATTTTATTAATGGGTTTGAAAGGCTGGTAATGGCATCCATACGAAAATTTTATCCGATTATAATTAACTTTATGAAACGCTTTCTCAAGGCGGCGGGCGCGCTCGTTCTTTTTTTATTCGCTTGCCAGTCGCCAACCTCTACAGCGCAAATTATCATTATTGACGGCGACAACATCATTGCCGTTGAATCAAGCCAGCGCGTGCCGTTGTTGATTCTTTCGGAGGCGGGCATTTCAATTCAACCAACGGATAAGGTCTTTGCCAACGGCGTTTTAATGCCGTTAGACGAGACGGTTGACGCAAATTTTATTCAATTGCAAATTCAGCGCGCACAATCCATTGTCGTTAACGGTCAGCCGATGCAAACTTCAGCGGTGACGGTGGCGGAGGCGCTGCACGAAGCGGGATATTCTCTGTACGCTTATGATAAAACAACCCCGCCTCTGCATACGGCAATACAAGGCTCCGAAGTTATTACAATGTCGCCTGCAAGGGAATTATGGATTAACGTAGATGGCAAGTCTATTTCCATGCGCTCATCGGCGCAAACGGTTGGCGAAGCGTTGGCTGAGGCGGGAATAAAATTACAAGGTCTAGATACAAGCGTCCCCGAAGAGCATGAAGCGCCGCCTGCGGATGGTCAAATTAAGGTCGTCAGAGTCAAAGAAGTTATTGAGGTCTCTTTAGAGGAGATACCCTTTCCTGTGGAAGAAATTGTTTCGGAAGATGTGCCGTTTGGTCAGGATGAAATTATAGAGGCTGGCGTTAATGGGGTGGCAATGATTCGCACGCGCATTCGTTATGAAGACGGCGTAGAAGTAAGCCGTGTGGCAGAAGATGAAACCGTGTTGCAAGCGCCAAAAACGCAAGTGGTGGCGAGCGGCACAAAAATTGTTTTATCGCCCGTTGGGGGCGATGCGCCGTATCAATATTGGTATGCGACGGAAATGTACGCCACTTGGTATTCGCCGTGCAATTCTGGCACAGGCGGGTGTTCGTATGGCACTGCCAGCGGCGCGCGCGCAGGGTATGGCATTGTGGCGGTAGATTACTCGATTTATAGTTATTTAGCGGGAATGCGCGTGTATATCCCCGGCTATGGCGTAGCCACCATTGGCGATACGGGCGGAGGACCCATTATTGAAACGGCGTTTGGCGTGCCGCGAACAAAATGGATTGATTTAGGCTATGACGATAATAATATTGGCGGGTTATCGGGCTGGGTAACGGTATATTTCCTTGAGCCTGCGCCAGAGACTATTCCCTACTTCTTTGAGTAAAGTTTTAGCGCGCTTTCTTAAAGCCCGCCGCAGATAAACGTAAATTGAAACATCCTATTCATCTATGTTTATCTGTGGTTAAATTCTTAATAAAATGAGCCGATTTCAAAAAACCATTATTTCTTTTCTTTCCGTCATTGCCGTTTGCTTATTGATTGGTTTAAGCGCCTATGCGTATTACACCTATCAAACCGTTGCGGCGCAACCGTTAGGTCCTTCGTTGCCAACGTTTGCGCCGCAAACTTTGCCCCCTACTTGGACCGCTTCGCCGGGACCCTCTCCAACAGCGCAAGGGCTAGTGACAATTGCGCCGACCATTTCATTCCCAACCCATACGCCTGTGGCAAAATGTAACGGACCAGGCATCATGAACGTTCTTGTGATTGGTTCGGATGCGCGCGGCGATAATTACACATACGGCTTAGCCGATGCGATTCGCTTAGTGCGCGTGGATTTTGTTACGCCAAAAGTGACCGTGCTTGAATTTCCACGCGACTTATGGGTGGAAATTCCGCACATTGCCGATAACCTAAACGGGCAAGACCATGAAAAACTAAATCAAGCCTTTTTATACGGCAACCCTGGCTTCAAATATTGGGACGACCCATCGGAAGGCTCGGGATTGCTCGCTTTGACCTTAAACGTCAACTTCGGCGCGAAAATTGACCATTACCTCACCGTGAACATGCGTACGTTTGAAAATATCATCAACGCCGTCGGCGGAATTGACGTAACGATTCCAAACGAAGAAATTGCTAGCACAACCAACTTACCTGTAGGTCAACATCATTTAGACGGCGCAGAAGCGCTGAAACTTGCGCGCAACCGCGAAGGCGGCATTTTGGAACGCGCAGATAATCAAAACATTGTTTTATGCGCGTTGCGAAAAAAACTAACCAGCCCCGCCATTGTCACCCAAATTCCCGACTTAATTGAAGCCTTTCAAGATAACATTCGCACCGATTTTACGCCCGCGCAGTTAAGTCAATTGGCGTGTTTAGCCACCCAAATGCCGCCGGAAAATATTTCACTGGCGAGTTTCCCCGCAGACATATTTACGCAAACCCGCGAATACGACCCCGTGTTTGATAAGCGCGTCGCCATTTTAGACGCCGACCACAACATTTTGCGAGATTACGTTACGCGCTTTCAAAGCGGCATGTGGCCCCTGCCCAACGCGCCGCTCCAAACCACAGACGAAGAAGACGAGCCGATAGTTTGCGAATGAATACCATTCCCCCGCTGGACGCGCGCGCCATTCTAAAACAATACGGTTTGCGCGCCGATAAAAAACTAGGACAAAATTTTTTGCAAGACGATGAGGCTTTGCAAAAAATTGTTCACGCCGCAGAAATTTCAGCCGATGATTTTGTTTTGGAAATTGGACCTGGCGTGGGTAGTTTAACGCGCCACCTCGCCGCTTCCGCTTCTACGGTGACGGCTGTTGAGCTAGACCCCGACTTGATTCCTCCATTGAAAGCGGTTTTGAAACCGTATTCCAACGTAACGATTATTCAAGGCGACATTCTTGAAATTAACATTTCAGAAATTATCAAAACGCAAAATTACATCGTCGCCGCCAATATTCCGTACAACATCACCTCGGCTATTATCCGTCATTTATTAGAAAGCGAAAACAAGCCGCGCCGCATTGTATTGACGATTCAAAAAGAAGTGGCAGACCGCATTTGCGAACGACCCGGCGATTTAAGCGTATTGGCATTAAGCGTGCAAGTGTATGGAAAGCCCCACATTCACGCTATTATCCCAGCCGAGTCGTTTCACCCAATCCCTAAAGTAGATTCGGCTGTTTTGAGAGTTGATATTTACGATAAGCCATTAATTGAAGAACGTTTACTGCATACTTTTTTCACGCTCGTCAAAGCGGGGTTTAGCCAAAAACGAAAAACGCTGAGAAACTCGCTCTCGGCGGGGTTGCGGATTTCCACGCAAGAATCTGAAGCCCTGCTAAAGCGGGCTGAAATTGAGTCTATGAGGCGGGCGGAGAGTTTGTCTATTGATGAATGGGGGCGGCTTTCTCAAATCTATTATCAAGCATAGTACTTTTGTCTTTTTAGATGGTAGTACCAATAGTATCTTTTTACGCTTGACCCATGTTTAAGTTATGCAATAATAAATAAAAAGGAGAAAAAATGCGAAAGAAAAAATCAACTGTATTTTTATACGTTTTTTTGATGATTATGCTTTCGGCTTGTAACCTACCCAGCGGAGAAACCCCCACCGAAGAAGTTTCAGACTTGGCATTAACCGTCACCGCGCAGGCATTGTTGTTGCAAAATTCGCCAACGCCTGAGTTTACCGCTACGCCGCAATTTACAGCGACGCCCGGCTTTACATCTACTCCCTCTGTGCCGCAAGTAACTGTAAGCGTAAATACAAATTGCCGTTCAGGTCCAAGCGTGCAATATGACATTATAGATAGTTTGCTGGTTGGTCAAACTGGAACTGTGGTTGGTAAAAATTCTCAAACAGGGTACTGGATTATCAATCGTTTGAATGGTTCAGGCACTTGCTGGCTGTTTCCTCAATATGCAACGGTAAGCGGCAATACAGCCAACTTACCTGAATATCCTATTCCGCCAACGCCAACGCCATCAAAAACGCCAACGCCAACAGCCACACCTACGCTCGTACCGCCTGCGGCTGTGACGAATTTAGTAGCGGCAAAGATTTGTATTCCAATTCTTCCTCCTAACTATCAATTTGGCGGCAACATCACATGGACAGATAATTCAAATAATGAAGAAGGCTTTAGAATTTATCTTGGCGGCTCTGCCCATGGAACCGTAGCCGCAAATGTGACAGTGTACCCAATTCCGCCTGTGGTTTCTGCCGCGCCAATTACGCTCAGCGTAGAAGCCTATAATGCGGGCGGCGCCTCGGCTAAAGTAGACGTGGTTATTCCTTGCCCATAAATCATATAGACGATAAAAAATCCCCGTGATATTCACGGGGATTTTTTATTCAGCGAACTAAGTGCCTTCTTCCCAAGAATTGAGGTAATGAAGTTGCTCGTCGGTGAGTTTATCAATTTTTACGCCCATCGTTTCGAGTTTGAGGCGCGCAATTTCATTATCAATTTCGGTCGGCACAGAATACACTTTCTTTTCTAATTTATCGGCGTTTTTTGCCATGTATTCGGCAGATAAGGCTTGGTTGGCGAAAGACATATCCATTACTGAAGCAGGGTGACCTTCGGCAGAGGCAAGGTTGATTAAGCGCCCTTCGCCGAGGATGTGAATTTTTCGCCCGTCTTTGGTGGTGTATTGCTCAACAAATGGGCGAACCAAATTGGGTTTGCCTTTGCTCATTTTTTCTAAAGCGGGGATGTTAATTTCCACGTTGAAGTGACCAGAATTAGCGACAATTGCGCCGTCTTTCATCACTTCAAAGTGATGACCGTCAATCACATTAATATCGCCCGTAACGGTGCAGAAGAAATCGCCGATTTTTGCGGCGTCGTTCATCGGCATCACTTGATAGCCGTCCATCACCGCTTCGAGGGCTTTCATTGGGTCGGTTTCGGTGACGATGACGTGCGCGCCCATGCCGCGCGCGCGTGAAGCCAACCCACGCCCGCACCAGCCATACCCTGCTACGACGAACGTTTTGCCTGCCAATAAAACGTTCGTTGCGCGAATGATGCCATCTACGGTGGATTGACCCGTGCCGTAGCGGTTATCAAATAAATGTTTGGTAAGCGCGTCATTCACGGCGATTACTGGGAACTTCAACACGCCGTCTTTTTCCATCGCTTTGAGGCGAATAACGCCTGTGGTCGTTTCTTCTGTTCCGCCAATGACTTCTTTGAGCATTTGTTTGCGTTCTTCTTCGCTCAATCCTTTTGCCCACGCGGCGAGAGAAGGCTCAAGTTTTTCAAAACGCCCCATTTCAATGAAGAACAGAGAAGAGACCAAGTCTGCTCCATCGTCCATCGTCATGTGAGGTTTATGTTCTAATGCGGCGCGAATGTGCTTGAAATAAGTGGCTTTGTCTTCGCCTTTAATTGCAAAGGTCGGGATTTCAAATTGATTCACCAACGCGGCGGCGACGTCGTCTTGCGTGGAAAGTGGGTTGGAAGCAGTGAGAACAATATCCGCCCCGCCGTCTTGCAGAGTGACCATTAAGTTTGCCGTTTCAGTAGTCACATGCAAACATGCCGCCACACGCAACCCTTTCAGCGGTTTTTCTTTCTTAAAGCGTTCACGAATAGAACGCAGGACGGGCATTTCGCGTTCTGCCCAATCCATGCGGCGGCGGCCGCCTTCCGCCTGATTGATGTCTTTAATATCGTAATTACTCATTTTGATAACTCCTTATTGCATAGTGCGATGTGACGGTTCTCTCTTCGTGTTCGCGGAAGAATCGAACTTTCACATTCCCTGATTATTCATTAGAGTTGGTCTCAACAATTAGCGCTGTCTGACATCGTTGACAGCGGGTATGTACGGCTTCAAGGCGAACACTGCCAGCTTAACCAACTAATCTAAATAGATTTTTATGGATATTGGTTTTGTTAAGTCATTCGTTATTTTAACAAAACGTCTAATTTTCCTTCATCGTCAAAGTGCTTGCGAAAACGCTTTACAAATTCTTCTCTTGAATACGCATGGTTTTGCGGACCCATTTGCTCTAAACAATAGACTGCCGCTAATGAGCCAATTTCGCCGCATAACTTCCAATCAAAGCCATGCGAGTAGCCCGCTAAAAATCCGCCGCGGAAGGCGTCTCCCACGCCGGTTGGGTCAACAATTTTATCTTCTGGCACAGTGGGGATGTGAACCGAAATGCCGTCGGTGTATAAATCGGCGCCGTCTTTGCCGCGTGTGATGACCAACACTTTTACATGCTCAAGAATTTGGTCTAAACTCCAGCCCGTTTTTTTAGAAATTAATCCAAACTCGTAATCGTTACAAAATAAAAACTCTGCGCCTTCCATATCGCGGGCAAGTTCGCCGCCTTCAAGGCGCAAAATTTGTTGGCTGGGGTCGTATAAATATGGAATTCCCAACTCGCGGCATTCGGCGGGGAATTTCATCATTGCGTCTGGCGCGCTGGGCGAAACGACCACTAAATCTGGTTTTTTATCTAATTCCTTAATAGATTGTGTGGCGGAATGCGCCATTGCCCCCGGGTAAAACGAAGCGATTTGCGCGGAAGCATGGTCGGTGGTGGCGAAGAAAGAAGCGGTAAATAAACCGGGGATGACCTTCATCAGAGACGTATCTACGCCTTTAGATTCAAGCCATGCGCGGTATTCTTCAAAGTCTTCGCCGACAGTTGCCATCACGCGCGGTTTGCGACCAAGCAAAGCCATAGTGTAAGCGATGTTTGGCGCAATGCCGCCGCGTTGCTTTGACATTGAATCAACCAAAAAGGAAAGGCTGATAGATTCTAAACGGGTGGGCAAAATTTGTTCTTTGAAATGACCCGGGAAGGTCATCAAATAGTCGTAGGCAACAGAGCCAGTTAAGAGAATATCCATGATTTACTCGCAGTAAAAGGCGCACTCGGCTGAGTGCGCCATGAATTGTCTAACGCGCGTGAGTTTATCACGAGGTTGAGTAGATGTAAAGTTTTTTGAGAAAAGCAAATTAAAGCAACTTGGCTCCCAATGGCACGGGTTTATCCGGCACGCATAAAGCCACCTCGCCTTTTTCATTCTGAAAACCAGTCACAAGACATTCAGACATAAATGGACCGATTTGTTTTTTAGGGAAATTAATAACGGCTACCACCAATTTACCCACTAAGTCGTCTGGCTTATATAAATGCGTAATTTGTGCGCTTGATTTTTTTATGCCCAATTCATCGCCAAAATCCACCTCTAAAATGTAGGCGGGTTTTCGCGCTTCGGGAAAAGGCTTGGCGGAAATAATTTTGCCGACGCGCAGTTCAACTTTTGTAAATTCATCCCATGAAATTGTTTCCATAAATTCATTAACCTCTAACTATTTTGTTTAAGCTCGCTTCAAAGGGCGGGTAGGCGATGCCGTTTTCGGTCACAATCGCAGTCACCAACCGATTGGGCGTCACGTCAAAAGCGGGGTTGCGGGCTTTGGCGTTTTTCGGCGTAACAGGCTCGCCCTGAAATTGAATATCTAACACCTCATTGGGGCTTCGCTCTTCAATTGGAATGAAATCTCCGCTGGCTAAGCTTAAATCAATGGTTGATGTTGGCACAACGGGATAAAACGGCACGCCGTTATCAAACGCCGCTAGCGCCAACATATACGTTCCAATTTTATTTGCCACATCGCCGTTGGCGGTGGTCCTATCTGACCCGACAAAACATTTTTGCGCTTTGCCCGCTTTCAAAAAATATCCCGCCATATTATCGCTGATGATTTCATACGAAATGCCGTATTGTTCTAATTCCCATGCGGTTAATCGTGCGCCTTGCAAGCGCGGGCGCGTTTCATCTACCAACACGTGAATCCTTTTCCCTTGCTCATGCGCCGTGCGAATGACGCCCAGCGCCGTTCCCCAATCTACGGTCGCCAATGCGCCTGTATTGCAGTGATGAATCACCGTATCGCCATCGTTGATTAACGTTGCGCCGTGTTGTGCCATGCGTTTATTGATTTCGACGTCTTCATCTGCAATCTTCTGCGCTTCATCTAAAACCGATTGACGAAGTTCATCTACGCTTCGCTCTTCGGGGAGGTTGGTCGCTACGCCCATGACTCTATCCACCGCCCAAGCGAGGTTTACAGCCGTAGGGCGGGCAGATTTCAAAACCGTAGCCGCCTGCCGCAGGTGAGCGAACCACTCGCCCCGTGAGGTTGAAGCGGATTCGTATCCCGCCAGCGCTAGCCCAAATGCGGCGGCGGCGCCAATGGCGGGCGCGCCGCGCACTGTCATGTTTTTAATCGCTTCCGCCACTTGCGTATGGTTTGTAAAAGATACAATTTCAAACCGCGCAGGCAAAATGCGTTGGTCTATCATTTTTAATTGGTTGTTTTCCCAAAATACGCTTCGCATATTAATCAGCCTTAAAAAATTTTTCTCGCATGTCCATTAATTTTTTTTGCGCCTCCGGCGGAATGCGCTGCACTTCGCCGAGCGTTTTCGCGCGCCAAAACACTTCGGCGGCGTGTTCAATTCGTTCTAAATGAATTAACGCTTCTTCTAAAGTTTTTCCGTAAGTTAAACTGCCATGCTGACGAAGCAACACGGCATTATGCGTTTTCAAAAATGGGCGAATCGCTTCTGCGTCTTCATGCGATGAAGGCGTGGCATATTCCGTAATCGGCACGCTTCCTAAAGTCGCCATCACTTCGGGAAGAACGTCGTTTGGAAAGTCAAGGTTTGCCACTGTAATTGTGGTGGCAAACACGGGGTGAGCGTGAATAACTGCGTGAACGTTTTCTCTCCATTTATACACTTCAAGGTGCATGGCTGTTTCGGTAGAAGGTTTACGGTCTGGGCGAGATGAAATCACTTCGCCGTCTATATTGAGAATGAGCATATCGTCTGGGCTCATTCTGCCTTTGGCAATGCCTGCCGGCGTGATTAAGATATTGCCGTTTGATAAGCGGACAGAAAAATTACCGTCGGTTGCGGTAATTAATTTTCTTTGGTACATCAATCGCCCACATTCCACTAGGGCGTTTCTTAATTCAATTTCATGAGCGGAAGAAGGTAAGTGTAGCATCTGTATCTGATATGAAGTTTGTAATGAAGTTTTTTAGGCGAATGCGCTAAAAAAGATTATAACCTGATTAATCCCCTTGCTTGACGCTCCCCCCTTTTGCCAGTATAAAAACGGAATGAAAAAACACTTTCGAAGAATTTTTACAATATGGCTTGCGGCGATTGTTTCGGCTTGCTCTATTTTTGAAGGGCTTCCTACCATTCCCCCAGGTTGGACGTTAACGCCAGACCCTTCTGCGTTGCCCACGTTTACGCCTCTTCCTACTATTACGCCCACTCCGCTCGTCACAGAACGAGTTAGCGTCGGCGATTTGGCGTTATTTTACGGCGATTACGATTCGGCGTTATTACAATATCAAATCGCCTTACAAGATTCGCCCGACCCAGAAATTCGCGCAAACGCGCAATGGGGAATCGCTCGCATTTATTTCGCCGAAGGGCGAAACAACGAAGCATTAGCCGCCTTACAAACTTTAATCGCCGAATATCCGCAATCCGTTCATGCGGCGCAAGCGTATTTCTTACAAGGCTTCGTTTATTATCGTTTAGAAAATTATCAATCGGCGGCAGACGCTTGGCAAACCTATCTGGTGTTGCGCCCAGGGTATATAGACGCTTATGTGCAAGAACTACGCGGCGACGCTTTATACAACGCCAAAGATTACGCCAGCGCATTCTCCGCTTATACGGCGGCTATTCAAGCCCCATCGTTAAGCAACGATATTCAAGTGGATATGAAAGCCGCCGCCGCGCAAAAAGGGTTAGGCAATTACGCCGAAGCCATTGCGCTCTATGAAGGCATTATCGCTCGCGCGCCCAGCGATTACATCAAAGCCCAAGCCGTTTATGAAATTGGGCTGGCGTATCAAGCGCAAGGTCAGAACGAAGCGGCGTTAGAAAGATTCACATTTGCCGTAAACAATTATCCGCTATCGTATTACGCATATCTGAGTTTAGTGGCGCTGTTAGATGCCGGCGGAACGGTGAGCGAGTTACAGCGCGGGCTGGTAGATTACTTCGCAGGTCAGTATGCGGTTGGCATTGCCGCGTTTGATAGATACTTGCAAACCAACCCTGCCGATAACGACGGCACAGCGTATTATTATCGCGCGCGTTCAAAAAGCAGTTTAAGCCTATATGACGAAGCCTTAGCCGATTATGAAGTTTTTATCGCCAATTATCCCGCTCATCCAAACTGGGGCGACGCATGGGGCGAAAAAGCGTTTATTCTATGGTCGCAAAAAAACGATTACACCGCCGCCGCCGAAACGCTTTTAGAATTTGTGCGCAACTCGCCCACCAACACAATTGCAAGCTCATATTTATTTAGCGCGGGCCGCATTTATGAACGCGGCAATCAAATTGATAAAGCCATCGAAACTTGGTGGCGCTTAGCCAATGAATACCCCGGCTCACCAGAAGCCCCCTACGCTATTTTCTTGATAGGAATTTTAGATTACCGCCGCGGACAATACGACCTCGCCCTCGCTTCTTTCCAACGCAGCCTTGCCGCTTCTACCTCAGCGGAAGACCAATCTCGAGCATTATTGTGGATTGGCAAAACCTATCAACAACTAGGCGATATCGCCTCTGCAGAAACCGCGTGGCGCGAAGGTCAAAATAAAAATTCAGGCGGCTATTATAGCGAACGCGCTAGAGACTTGTTATTAGGGCGCGCCCCCTTTGCGCCTGTGACGATAAACAACACCCCTAACTTTGAACAAGAACGCGCCGACGCCGAAGCGTGGATGCGCTTGACGTTCAACTTAAGCGATGATGTGGACTTAAAAAACTTGGGCGCATTATCTTCCGACGCGAGAATCATTCGCGGTAAAGAATTTTGGGACGTAGGCTTTTATAACGAAGCGCGGGCAGAATTTGAAAATGTACGCGCACAACTAGAAACCCAAGCCGACGCAGTCAATAGCTTTCGACTGACAAATTACTTGCTAGATTTGGGCATGTATCGCGTGGCGATTTTTTCCGCCCGCCAAATTTTGACGATGGCAGGCTTAAACAGCCACACCGAATCGATGATGGCGCCCGCTTATTTTAGCCGCATTCGCTATGGGCATTATTTTTCCCAATTAGTAAACCCCGAAGCGCAAGCAAACGGTTTAGACCCGCTATTTGTTTACAGCGTCATACGGCAAGAAAGCTTATTTGAAGGCTTTGTTCGCTCGGCGGCAGACGCGCGCGGATTAATGCAAATTATCCCCACCACAGGCGCGCAAATCGCCTCTGAATTGGGCAAACCGCTCGATTACACATCCGACGACCTATATCGTCCTTACGTCAGTATTTTATTTGGAACGCATTACCTAGCCAAAAACAGAAACTTATTTAATGGAGATATTTACGCCGCCCTCGCCGCCTACAACGGCGGACCTGGCAACGCCGTGCAATGGAAAGAACTGGCTGGCGATGACCCCGACTTGTTTTTAGAATCTGTGCGCTTTGAAGAGACAAGAAATTACATTCGTAACATTTACGAAATCTTTGTAGTGTATAGAAGATTGTATGGAGCGGGAGAATAGATGGAAATCTACTTAATCCATGTGCGCCACAATACGCTGATGCGCGGTTTCCACGTCCATATCCAACACCGAAATCAACTTATCGCGCCCCGTTTCTCCCGCCACAATTTCCACGCGAGATTTCGGCACCCCCAGCACATCCGCCAAAAAGGCAATTAATTCAGCGTTGGTTTGAGAATCTTCCGCTTCTGCCGCAATGTGAATTTTAATCGTGCCGTCATTCATCATGCTCACAATTTGATTCCTGCTGGCGCGTGGAGTGACGCGCACCGCCAACGCCGAGCCGCGTTTGCCGTCGTGCAAATTAAATTTTCTAGCCATGCTTCACCTCGCTATGAAAGAAGTAACAAAATTAAGATTCGAGAAAGGAAATCAACAATCAGAATCAAAACCAATGGGCTAAAATCTAACCCGCCTGCGCTAGGCAACAAATTCCGAATCGGGTTCAAAAACGGGGCAATCAATCTATCTAACGCCTCGCGCACAGGATGATACGGCGAGAGGAAAAACGAAAGCAAAGCGTTTGCAATCACAATCCAAATAAACGTTTGCGAAATGACGCGAATAAATAACACCAAAAAATCAATCATCCAGTATTCTCCGTTTTATTTTACAAATCAAGGCATCGCCTGCCAGCCTTCACGCATACTTCCGCTCGCCGACAATCGCCGTGCCAACGCGCACAAAAGTTGCGCCTTCTTCAATTGCCGTTTCATAATCAAAACTTGTACCCATCGAAAGTTCCGAAAAATCCGCCTGCTGAAACCGCTCGCTTAAAAATTCTTGCAAGCGCCTCGCCTTCACAAAAAACGGACGCGACTCTTCAGCCGTTGCGCCCAGCGGCGGCATTGCCATCAAACCGCGAACTTGCAAATGCGGCAAACTCAAAATTTCGTTCACGTCATTCAATAACTCATTCCAGCGGGTTTCATCAAACGCATTCCAACCGCTTTTACTTTCCTCGCCGCCAACGTTAAATTCCAGCAACACAGGCAAATTTCTTTTCGCTTCGCCGCAAAATCTATCCAGTCGTTTGGCAAGTTTCACGCTATCGAGCGAGTGTAAAAAGTTAAAGTTCTCAGCCGTCAACTGCGCCTTGCGGCTCTGCACATGACCAATCATGTGCCATTCTACCGCAGAAAAATCCGCCAAAGATTGAATTTTCGTAACGCCTTCTTCGGCGTAATTTTCGCCCAGCATGTTGGCGCCCGCCTCTATTGCCGCCCGCACCGTTTCCAACGGTTGAGATTTGGTCACCACCACCAACTTCACCGATTCGGGATTGCGCCCCGCCTTGTTTGCCGCCCGCGCGATTTTTTCCAACGTAGATTCATATCTCTCTTTGATTTGCTTAACCAATTCGCTCATACCCTAATTTTACCCCGCCTCTCCCCTACGGTGACGCCTGTTCGCTGAACCTCAATATCTCCTTCGCTTTGCGCCGCAGCGCCAGAAAAGCCCGTTTTCAGACAAAGCGCAGCCAAGTTCAACTCAGCGCCATCAAAACGCCAAACCTGCCCGTCTTGCCATGTTCGGCGCGGTGCGAAAACCAATCTTCGGTATGGCACGCGGTGCATATCCCCGAAACTTGAATATGCTCCACGCCCGCATTTCTTAATTGAATCGCATTCGCAGTCCACAAATCGAGGTAAAGCCTGTTCTCTCTTGTTTGTAAAATCTTTTCAGCGTCAGCGCCGTATTTTTCACGAAACTGCGCGGCGACGTCTTCTTTAATTTCATAATGGTCTGCCGAAATTGAAGGACCAATTCCAGCGATAATGTTTTTGGGCTGGCAGCCATATTTTTCAGTCATCGCTTTAATGGCAACCTCCGCCACGCCTTGCGCTGTTCCCATCCAGCCTGCATGGGCAAGTCCAATGACGCGTTGTTTGGGGTCGTAAAATAAAAGCGGAACGCAATCGGCATAGCGCATGAATAAAGAAACACGAGAGTTATTTGTAAAGAGAATATCCGCTTTTTGGGGCGGTTCGTTTGGCGAGCGGGGGGCTTCGGCGAAGATAATGTTTACGCCGTGAACCAAGTGCGCGTCATGGATAGAAGCGGGGTCGCGCCCAAGCGTATGAAAAGCGCGGGTGCGATTCTCTATCACGCGCGTTTCATCATCGCCAACGGAAATACTTAAGTTTAATGAGCGCCATGGCGCTGGGCTAACGCCGCCATGACGGGTAAATACGCCGTGTGTGACAGCCGATGAAAATATGTCGAACTGATAAAAACGCAGTCCGTTTTTTTCTTGAAAGGGCATTGTGGGTTTACCTCTGGCAACCAGCCAAGCGGCGAGATTAATGTTCGGCTGCGTTATTGACGGCGAATTTTTTGATGTAATGCTGGCGCGTTTCGTTCATTGATTCTTCGATGTTTGGGTAAGCGAACCATGCGGTAAATAAGCCGAATAAACCGCCCGTGAGCGTGCGGAGGAAGGGCGTGCTTTCACGATATGGAATAATGGATGAAAGCCATTCCCATTCAAATTGGCTTAATAGTTGAGAAAAGCCATCTAAACCAATGGGGGCGATGCCAAGCAAAACCCATGCCAACCAATGAAGCGATTTCGCTTTACGCCCTGTTAAGCCAAATACAACGCCAAATATTAAGATGGCGAGGTAAATCGCCACATCGCGTTCACATAAGGCGACTTTATAGCCAACGGTTTCATTGCCGATGTAATTACGGGCTTCTAAGCGGGCGGCGCTGTAGGGGTTATCTAAATCGGCAATGCCTGAAATTTCTTCAAAGGTTTTTACGCCGCTCAGGTTGGCTTCGGCAAGCGGGTAAAAAAATTGTTCGCCGTATAAAAAGAAAGAGCGAAATGCGAATTGATGGCACAAGGGTTTATACATGCGGTAAATGGCGTTGGCGGGCGTTTCTAAGCCAAGCCACATGAGCGTGGGGGCAAGAATGGGCAAGCCGACATAAAAGAGCATGAATAAATTTAAGAGGAGTAAATATCGTTTTGAAATCCAGAATGAGATTTTATCGCCAGTGGTCACGGTTTTTCCTTTTTGAACGCGCATTTTATACATGGGGTCTTCGAGCGTTTCAAGTTGATTTTTTCTATCAGACGCCGCCCCGAGCGTTATTTGTAATTTTTGTTTGGTAACGGCGCCTTTGAGGGTGTAAGGTCCTGCTTCTAGGATTGGCACAACTTTTTCGTATTTGGCTTTGAGCAATGTGTCTGTGTCAATATCTACTTCAATGAGGCGGTGTGGAAATTGCGCTTGCAATTCAGCCAAATCCGCTTTGATTTGGTCGCAGGCGGGGTTGTTTTTTTGGGTGTAAAGGGTGACGTTGAGCATGGGTGATAATTAGCAATTGGAGGATGAGAGAATTGGAGAATTAAAGCCCAAAATCAATCCAAAAGAATTGACCTTGTTGGGCGATAAGCGAAAAAACGCCAGTCATTAGCATTGCGCCAACAATGACAAGGATTATGCCCATGCCAATTTCAACATAACGCATGAGTTTTTTATATTTTTGTAAGATAGTCGTCACCCAGCCGATGCCTAAGGCGGCGAATAAGAATGGGATTCCTAAACCAATCGAGTAGAAAGAAAGAAGCGTTGCTCCTTGTGAAATAGAGCCGCCGTTGATGGCGAGCGTCAAAATAGCGCCGAGGACAGGACCGACGCAAGGCGACCATCCTGCTGAAAAGAAAACGCCCATCAAAGCGGAAGAGATATATCCAAGGTTTGGGTCTGGGGCTTGTTGCATGCGCGTATCGTAAGAAAGGAACGGGATGTGCAACAACCCAATCATGTGCAAGCCAAAGACAATCACCACCGCCCCGCCAATGCGCGCTAACCATAGGCGTAAATCATAGAGTAATGCGCCAGCAAAAGAAGCGGCAACGCCTAATAAAACGAATACAACGCTAAACCCGAATACAAACGCCACACCGTGCGAAAACGTAAGCCAGCGATTTGCTCCTTCGCCTGCGCTGGCGGCGCGCCCGCCTAAATAGCCGACATAAGCGGGGACCAGCGAAAATACGCAAGGAGATAAAAAGGAAGCCAGCCCCGCTAGAAATGCCAGCCAAACTGTGATTTGAGAAATATCCATAAAAACTCTTTCAAAATTACAGACCCTAAAGGTCTGGTTGATAAATTAGAATTGCGTTTCAGTTGAATTGACAATGGTGCCATGGTCAGGCAACGACCTGCGTTCTTCGCCTGCGGCAAGCGAAACGTACGGGGTTGTCCAGCGGAAAATCCATTTGGCGTCTTCAGGGGTAACATTGACGCAGCCATGCGAACGTTTTTCGCCAAAGGCGTTATGCCAAAATGCGCCGTGAATGGCTACGCCGCCTTGAATAAACGTACACCATGGCACGGCAGGCGTAGAATATCCCGCCGATTCGTTTCCTGCGGTCATATTCTTTGAAATAATTTTCCAATGGGTTAATAATGTGCCGGCCGGCGTGGCATAGGTATCTACCACTTCGCCAGTGACGGGGTCGTAACTTTTGCCGCTAGAAACTTTGCAAAAGAACACTTCACGGTTGCCTTCGTAACACGTTAAGGTTTGGTAGTCTAAATCTAATGAAATCGTTTTTTCGTTGGGGTCCACATCGGGGCTAATCATAGATACATCATCATCGGTTAAGACTTTGAACCCCGCGCCATCGCCCCAAAAAAATTCGCCATACGAGCCGCCATAGCCATACCCTCTTCCGTTTGCGTCTTCGTTCCAGCGATATTCAGGGAAGCCGTTCACCGTGCGGATTTGGTCAATCCACACTACTTGACCGTAATATAAACGCGGCGGAAAGTTGTAAATAATATGGTCTTGCAGCCATGGCGAAGCGACCACGCCTTCGTGCGCCAAATCTATGTATGGCACAGTCACTTCTGCCCAAAAGCCTTGTCCATTGGGCAGTTCGGTTAGCGGCGTGTTTGGGAGGTTTTTTGTTCGCTGCACCACAGAGCCGTAGATATAGCCTTGCGGCGTTTCAACGTATTTTTGATTCACTAACCCGCCAATCACATTGCCAACCACTTCTCGATTCCATTCCACCAAAGTATCTGCCGCTAACTTTCCAATAGAGGTGTTTAAGTTAGGGTCGTTGGTGGGGCGGCTTCGTAAATCCACGTCTGGGTCTGTTACTCGCCCGATAATTTCACTGGCAGGAAATTGCGGCAAGCGTTTTGGCGTAGCGAAATATTCATAATTCGGAAGCAAATACGGCTTAAATGCTAAAGCGCTCAACCCTAAACCTGTTAGTTTCAAAAAATCGCGTCGAGAAAGTTTTCTTTTCATTCTTCACCTATCTAAAAAGGATTACAGCAAAGTCTGCTTGTGTGATTAGCGAACGAAAGTTCGCGCTCCTTATATATTTTCAAGCATACCTGCAAACAAAATCAACGTCAATTGGAGAGTTAATGCAAATTAATATTATCTATCAAGCATAAAACTAATATTGCAAAAATTCTTCTAAAGCCTTCATCCCATTCGAACCAAGTTTGTGACCCACTTCATCTTCCACAAAGGTCACATCGGCGCCCGCTTGTTGAAACAACGCAACAGCCTCGTAAGCGCGGTCAATCGTTACGGTCTCGTCTTTTGTTCCATGCGCCACAAAAACTTTTTTGTTTTCTAAAGGCTTTTGGGCGATATATTCCTCTAACCCCAGCGGAACAAAGCCCGCCAACACCGCCATTTTTCTGATTCGATTTGGAAACACAAGCCCTAAAACGCTGACCATCGCCGCGCCTTGACTAAAACCCACCGCGTCAAATAGATGCGCTTCTATCTTCAGGGAAGTTGTGTACTCATCCACCAGCCGAATCAAAGCCTGAGCCGACTCTTCCAGCATGTGCAAAGCCGGCTTGCCAAAGTCATTTTGAAGCGGGTATTTTTCTACGTCGCGCCATGAATACCCAAAAGGTTGCGCAGGGAATGGGGCGCGCGGCGAGAGAATCAAATAAGAGGGTGAAAACTTTCTACCAAACACCCACATAGAGTTTTCATCGCCTGTAATGCCGTGTAGCATTAATAATACTTTTGGGTTTTCAACGGCAGATTGGCGGACGCGCATCGTCCAACCATGAAAGTTAATGATTTCTGTTTTATTCGTCGCGGTTTGCACGTTTCACTATCCAATCCAGCCCATAGAGGGCGAAAAAAATTAAAGCAATCGGCACGAAAGCGCCAAGCAAGCAAAGAAAGCCCATCGCCGCCGCGCCAACCCCATAAATGAGCCCAATTAACCCCAGCCCCACCACAAACAAAAAAAACAATGCGCCAAAGATAATGCGCGCGTTTGTATCTTTCATATATTTTCGCAGGTCGCGGCTCATTTATTTCACTCCAAAAAATTTTCTGCGCGCGCGATACACCCACGAAACGACTCGTTTTATCTCTGGTAGCGCTTCTTCCGCCGCTTTTTCGCCCCGATTGGCTAAATCTGCCACATCTACTTCGTCAAGCAAACTCACATGGTGAACATCAGGGCGGATAATGACGTCTGGTTTGTCAATTTGCAAGCGCAAATATGCCACTGCACGGCTGCCTGCATCCACCGACCTTAAGAAAACGTCTAACGATTGAGCTAAGGAAATCCTCGCAAGCCTTTCAGCAATGGGGCGCGGTAAATAACTTGGGATTGGGATTTTGTATCCGCGAACGGGAATATCGGGCGGTTCGGTTAACACTACCGCCACAATGGGTAAATCGGGGCTTAGGCTGCGCGCCACAGAAACAGGCACAGGGTTCAGCACGCCGCCGTCTATTAAGTCCCACCCGTTAAGATGTTGAACGGGAAAAATGCCCGGCAATGCAATAGTGGCTAGGATGGCGTCTATCAATTTGCCGTCCGAAAGAATCACTTCGGTTCCGTTTTTCAAATCTACCGCAGTGACGGCGCAGGGGATTCTTAAATCATTAAATGTTTTTTCTCCCAACATATCCATTAATAATTTTCGTATGTTTTGCAGCCCAAGCAAAGCGGGACCATCCTGCGCGCCGCGAACAAATAAAGTTTTTTGATTGAGCGATGCAAATTTCTCTTGCATGGCTTGGGGCGACCACCCCGCCGCATACAAAACGCCAACCAAACCGCCAAAGCTAGTGCCAGCGATTGATTTAATCCGATAGCCTTCTTTTTCTAAACGGCGAAGCGCCCCAAGATGGGCGTTGCCTTTTGCGCCGCCGCCGCCAAGCGCTAATGAGAGTTCCATGTATGACCTTTCGGGTGTATGGATGAGATTGGTATGAAGGATTTTACACGCTTGTTAAAATAAATCACGGTTTATTTACTACGATACGGTAGCATCATCAAAAACCCTAGCGCAATAATTCCTTGTCCAATCAGCACGCCTGTGGCTTGCCATGGTCCGAAATATGGAACTTGAGGAAAGGGATGCGACCCCATGCCGAAAATATCCGCCAGCCCTGCAAAAACAGTGAAGACGTATCCCGTAGCAACCAAACGCGAGCCAATATCTGAAACGATGGTGCGTTCTAAATTCCACCACAAGGCGTGAATGCTAAGATAACCGCCAAGGCAAATGAGCGCTAACCCAAATAAAAACACAATAATTTGCACAAAGCCGACAACGGGGCTACGGTCTAAGCCAAAAAGGGCAGGCTTTGCGCCAATGGCAAAGACGATTAGCCCAACCCAAGCAATGCCTAAGCCAACGCGCGTGCGCGGGGTAACGGCATCGTCGGAATGCGGGGTGGTTTGAACAGGTGTGGAGGCGGGGAGGTTTGTCATTTTTTAGTAGGTAGAGAATTGGAGATTGGAGAATTAGGGCAGGTCTCTCTTTAATCTCGTTATCCAATTGTTTCCTAAAATATTTTCAATATCGGTTTGATTATATCCACGAGCGGATAGCAGTGGGGCAAGTTTTTGCAAATCTGCCACAGAGTTAATTTCTGGCGGAACAGATTGTAAACCAAATCCGCCGTCAAAATCTGAGCCAATGCCAACATGAAGAGAGTCGCCTGCGATTTGGCAAACATGGTCAATGTGATGAACGACAGTTTGTAGAGGAACTTCTTCGCGCGCATCGCCTTTTTCTCGCATCCAGCCGACTTTTAGGTAAGAGTTAAATGGCACAATGCCTATTACGCCGTCGCGCTCAATAATGCCTTCAATGATTCGGTCTGAGAAGTGACGGTTGGTATTTGAGTTTGGCATGAGCGAAGCGCAGTTAGCGTGTGTGCCGACAATAGAGCCTTCATAAATGTCTAAGGCTTCAATTGCGGCGCGTTCGTCCATGTGGCTTAGGTCTAAAACAAAGTTAAAGTCTGCCATAGCAGAGAGTAGTTTTCTGCCGTCGTCGGTGAGGGGTCCGGGTTCTTTCCAGCCGCCGCAATAACGTGTGCCAACCCAAGCGGGTCCAATCAGGCGCACGCCTAAGGCATGCCATTCTTCTAATTCGGAGAGGTTGCGAATCGCTTCTGCGCCTTCCATGAGGATGACCATGCCGACAGGGCGCTTGGCGTGAGGATTCTGCCACAGGTCGAGAAGCAGGTTGAGGTCAGATTTTGAAGCGATGATGCGAAATGTATCAGGCATGGTGTCAGTCATGCGCTGATAGAGGTCTAGTTGAGTTTTATACAGTTTGTGGGCTTCGTCAAAATTTTTGTAAACGAGTTTTTCGTTTTCATAAGTTTGAAAACGAATGGGCGCGGCAAACAGGGTTGCGAAGATAAGGGCTATATTTCCGCGTTGATATTCGAGCCAACTAATTAATGTGTCGCCGTTTTCTTTTACGGTGAAACTATTTTTTTCGAGCGCGCGGGTTTCTTCTAATGGGCGGGTGTAATCGCGCCCGTATTTGAGCATGTTATAGGCAAGGTCGGCGTGAGCGTCAACAATTAAAGTCATATTATAAAAAATCGCCGCCGGGAGCGGCGGCGATTGCCAGTGAATAATTTACTCTTTGTCTTGCGGCTCGTCTTGCGGGTTAAACTCTTGCGTGAGCATTTTGAAATCTTTATCGGCAAAGGCGGCTGAATCCACTTTGCGGAGGCTTAACCCAATGCGATGTTGTTCAGGGTCAATGCGGATGATGCGCAATGTTTTGACGTCGCCTTCGTGTAATACTTCTTTGGGATGTTCAACGCGATTCTCGCTCAATTCGGAGATGTGAATTAAGCCTTCAATATCGCCTTCGAGGCGGGCAAAAGCGCCGAATTTGGTGAGGCGGGTGATGACGCCTTCGACTAATTGACCCACGCTGAATTTTTCCATGCGGCTTTTCCAAGGGTCTTCTTGTAAAGCGCGGATAGATAACCCAATGCGTTTCTTTTCACGGTCAATGTTGATGACTTTGACCTGAACTTCTTGCCCAACTTCTAAGGCTTCTTTTGGATGTGAAATACGGTCGTAAGAAATTTCGGAAAGGTGAACCAAACCGTCTGCCCCGTTGATGTTGACGAATGCGCCAAAATCGGCGAGGCTGGTGACGCGCCCAGTGTAGGTTTTTCCTTCTTCTAGTTCGCTAATGACACGGTCTTTGACGGAAGCGCGAGATTCGGTGTTGGCGGCTTTTTCAGAAAGAATTAAGCGGCGGCGTTCGCGGTCAACTTCAATGATGCGCACTGAAATCGGCTGCCCAACCATTTTTTGCCATTTTTGTTCGGGCTTATCGCCTGTGGATTGGGCGCGGCGGGCGGCGCTCACTTGAGAGGAAGGAATAAAACCGCGCAAGTTTCCTACGGCGGCGATTAAGCCGCCTTTATTGAAGCCGATAATTTTCGTGTCAATGACGACTTCGTCGGCAATCATTTTTTCTACGTTTTCCCAAGTCATTTGCTCGAGAGCGCGTTTTAAAGAAAGCACGACGTTCCCGTTGGCGTCTTCTGGGCTAACGACATATACATCAATTTCTTGACCAACCTTTAACGCGTCGCGTTCTTCTTGCGTGAGTTGCTCTAACTCACGCCCCGCAACCACGCCTTCAGATTTCGCGCCAATGCTGATGAGAATTTGATTTGGCGAAATGCTGGCAATTGTCCCTTTGCGAATTTCACCTGCTTGCGGAAGATCAATATTTAACGATTCGCTTGCTAACAACGCCTCCATAGATTGATTGCTGTTGTTGGCTTGATCTCCCTGCGCATTTGTTGACCCGCTCAGGGCTTCATGTTCATTATTCACTCGTAATACTCCAATTTAACAAAGATGAAAGGATTATACAGGCGAAGTTTGAAGTTGGCAAGTGAGCCATGCAAAACCTTTGCCAAAACGCATTGAAAATCGAATTTCATAGCAAAAAACGCAAGCCGAACGTTGAGTTCGATAAACGGTCTCTTTGAAATTATCTTGATTGGGATTAAGAATAAATTTTCAAATAATTTCTAAGCGGCTGGCATCGTTAAAATAGGGCAGTAACACAAATAAGTGATTCGTGTATAATCACGGGCTGGAGATTATCAATGCCTGCTATTTTTCCCTTTACCGCTATTGTTGGTCAAGAACGAATGAAACGCGCGTTAATCCTCAACGCCGTTGACACTAGAATCGGCGGCGTGTTAATTCGCGGCGAACGCGGCACAGCCAAATCCACCGCTTCGCGTTCGCTTGCCGCATTATTGCCCAGCGTTAAGGTGGTGCAAGATTGCCGCTTTGGCTGCGACCCCGATAAACCCGCAACTTGGTGCACCGAATGCAAAGAACGCCACGCCAACGATAAAAAACTACCTATCGCCGAGCGAACCACCCCATTTGTGAATCTTCCCGTCTCTGCCACCGAAGACCGCGTGGTTGGAACTTTGGATATTGAAAAAGCCATTCAAAAAGGCGAGCGCCATTACGAGCCAGGCGTGTTGGCAAGCGCAAATCGCGGTTTGCTTTATATTGACGAAGTTAACTTGCTGGACGACCATGTGGTGGATATTCTTTTAGATTCCGCCGCGATGGGCGTGAACACCGTAGAGCGCGAGGGAATTTCGTTTGCCCACCCAGCCCGCTTCATTCTCGTTGGAACAATGAACCCCGAAGAAGGCGACCTGCGCCCACAATTGTTAGACCGCTTCGCGCTTTCCGTAGAGATTGTCGGCATTCGCGACGCGCGCGAACGCGTGACGATTATGGAACGAAATTTAGCCTATGAAAAAGACTCGGAAGCCTTTCGCCAACATTGGATGCCCAAAGAAAAAGAACTCTCCGAAAAAATTGCGCGCGGGCGTGAGTTGGTTGACCAAGTTACTTATACCAGCCGAGATTTGCTCTCCATCGCCGCGCTGACCGCCTCGTTAAATGTGGACGGTCACCGAGCCGATTTGGTGATTCTAAAAGCGGCGCGCGCGCAAGCGGCGTTTGAGGGGCGCACTAAAATCAACGACCATGATATTGCCCTCGCCGCCGAGTTAGCGCTGCCGCACCGTATTAAGCGCACGCCGTTTAACCAAGCCGAAATGACCACTGAGCAATTACAAGAGCGGATTGAGCAATTGGCGGGTCAATCTATGCCGAGCGATGAATCGGACGATTCGTCTGAAAGCGAAAAAAAAGGCGAGTCTGAGGAAAAAAAAACTTAAAACTCGAAGATGAAATGTCGGACGAAAGCCCGCAGACAGGTCAGCCCGAACCGATGCCCCAAGATGTGTTTGCAAATACTAACTCAAATTGGTGGGAAGGCGGGCAAAAAGTAAAAGCAGGCGAAACATTTCAACCGCGAAAGTTAAACACCCCGCTAGATAAATTAACCCGTAAGCAAGCGGGGAGGCGTTCGCTTACAAAAACAGAACGCAAGCACGGGCGTTACATTAAAGCCCGCCCCGCTGGCGATAAGTTAAACGATATTGCGTTTGACGCCACTTTTCGCGCGGCGGCGCCTTTTCAACAACAACGAGCCGAAGAAAGAAAAAAGTTAGCCTTTTCTATTAAGAAGAGCGATTTGCAACGCAAGATTCGCGTGAAGCGCGTCGCCAATCTCGTTTTATTTCTGGTGGACGCTTCATGGTCTATGGCTGTGGCAGAACGCATGAATGCCACCAAAGGCGCTATTCTTTCATTGCTGACAGACGCATACCAACGCCGCGACCGCGTGGGGTTAATCGTCTTTCAAAAAGATAGAGCCACTTTAGTATTGCCCCCCACAAACTCCGTTCAACTTGCTCAACGAGCGCTCATGGATATTCCCGTCGGCGGAAAGACTCCGCTTTCGGCGGGGTTGTTTATGGCGTATGATGTGCTAAAACACGAGAAACATATTCACCCCGACGTGGAGCCGCTTCTTATTGTGATGACAGACGGCGCGGGCAACGTTTCGTTAGGCACAATGCCGCCCCAAGAAGAATCATTTAAGTTTGCAGAAATGATTGCGAATGAAAAAATTCGTTCTGTGGTTATCAATATGGAACACGCCGCTTTCGACCAAGGGCTTGCCAAACAATTAGCCGACCATTTAGGGTCGCCGTGTTATTCGCTGAGCGAACTTAAGGCTGAGAATTTGTATCATGCTGTAAAAGATGAAATGGCGAAACCAAATAAAAAATAAAGAGATAGCCGCCTTGTAGGCGGCTATCTCTTTATTTCAAGAATCAAACCCTAATCCCAAAGCATCCAAAGTTTTCAACCATAAATTTCTTTTTCCTTTTTTTTCATCGGCTTGCTTCAAAGACCATCTTGTGAAATTGATAATCGGCGAGCGCAACGGCTCAGGCGGGAATGGAAACGGTTTTGATTTGACCATTTGCAATTCAGTGCGCTCAGTTTTTTCGCCGTTTAATAAATCTAACATCACATTAGCGCCAAAACGAGACGCGCCCACACCCAAGCCGGTGTACCCTAAACTATAAGCGACTTTGCCGTTCATTGCGGTATCCCAAAAAGCAGTGTAACGCGATGAGGTGTCAATCACGCCGCCCCATGCGTGCGTAAAGCGGAGTCCTTCAAGCTGAGGAAATGTTTGGAAGAAATGCTCCGCTAAAAGCCCGAAAGAAGCGGGGTTATTTTCTAGCGCTGGGTCAATTAAATTATTTTTATAATAAATCGCATCGTATCCGCCAAATAAAATTCTGCCGTCTGCCGTTGTACGATAATAATGAAACTGATTGTATATATCGCTCAAGCCTTCGCGCCCGCGCCAACCAATCGCCTCGCGTTGCGTTTTTGATAACGGCTCGCTCATCAAAGCATAATCATACACAGGCAGGACATAATAAGAAAGTTTTTTTATGAGCGGAGGAAAAGCGTTTGTAGCCAACGCAATTTTTTTTGATTCAATTTCACCGCATTGAGTTTTGACTACAACCGAATCGCGCTTCTCTATCAAACGTTCAACTTGGGTATCTTCATACAAACGGACTCCTAGCCTGAGGCATGTTTCTCTTAAACCCCACGCCAATTGAGCGGGGTTGAGCATCGCCATGTCGGGGTCAAAAATGGCGGCGAGATAACTCGGCGAATTGACTCGCGCGCGAATTTCTTCTTGGCTTAAGAATGTTGCGTTCACACCGTATTGTTTTGAAAGTTCCGCTTCTTCTTGAATATCGTCAATTTGATACGGCTCAAGCGCCACGTTAATTTCGCCCGAACGGATAAAATCGCATTCGATGTTGTAGCGTTTGACGGCGTGTTCAATATCGTCTAAATTGTTTCGCCCCAATTGCAACAAGGTTGGGAATTCTTGTTTCCAGCGGCTTAAGCCATTTAAGAAGCCATGCGTTAAAGAAGCGGAGCAAAACCCGCCGTTTCGCCCGCTGGCGCCATAGGCAATTTCGCGGGCTTCAAGTAAAACAACATCGCGTTTCGGATTGCTTTCCTTTGCGAGTAAGGCAGTCCACAGGCCTGTAAATCCCCCGCCGATGATGCATAAATCTGTTTCTGTTTTATTACGTAGCGGCTCTTTCTTTTCGGGTTTGTTTGGGCTATCTAACCAGAAGGGAGTTAATTTCACATCCGCCAGCGCACGCAAACTTTCGCGGCGCGGCGCAGTCGAAAAAAACATGGGGGGCTCCAAATTCGCGGTTTACTCGTTTCACCGAGTAAATTCATAGTGTGGGTATAAGTTTAATAGCTGAATACAAAAAGAGTCAAATGAAGGGTTACGGCTGAAGGCAAGTCTCATAGTCTCATCTTTTTCTCATGCGCCCGCCGAGAGCGAAGCGCGTATAATTTCATTTTTGGAAGGAAATTAAATTCATGGATTCAAAACTCCCGACGTTAATCATAAATCTCAAAAAGCAAATCGTTAGAATTTTGCCCGTTGTTTTCATTAGCATTGCGCTGGCTTTAGGCGGCGCGGCGGCGGCGGTTTTCATCGCGCGCCTTACGAATAACCCAATTTGGAAATTAGCCAAAGATCCCGCGCAAGTTATCGGTTTTGAGCCTTATATTGGGCTGCTCTCAAACTGGGGCGCCTTGCTATGGATGAGCGCAGGCGTTATTTGTTTGTTTGCTAGTTTAGCGATAAAAAATCAGAAAGCGTCATTTCAGGCGTATCGCTTTTTGGTTGTTTCTGGTACTTTGAGTTTTTTATTGGCGATAGACGATATTTTTTTGTTACATGACGAAGTCTTACCTCGTTTATTAGATATGCCTGAATTTTTCTTTTATTTAATTTACATCGTCATTTTCGGCTCTTATTTACTGTATTTTTGGCGCGATATTTCTAATTATGATTATTTACTTTTTATAACCGCTTTCGCCTTTTTGCTCGTATCACGCGGATTCTTTCTGCCGCAGGCGTTGCAAGGCTATATGACCACAAACGACATGCTCAAATATTTTGGCATTGTGTTTTGGCTGGCGTTTTTTTATCGTGCGAGCATGCAGGAAGTGATAAATTTAGCAATTAAAGGATAGGTTTATTTGGGCTAGTAAACAAAAGAGGCGGCTTTTATTAAGAATCATCGTCCCAAAGGTTACTCAAACCTTTGGGACGATGATATTTCTTTCAATATTATCTGTTTTTATGGCAACGGGCAGCCATATACTTGTGTATATGTTCCGCCGCCGCCTAAGATGGAGGTTCCAAAAGTGTTGCCCGCGCCTACTACACCGGTAAGCGTGCCTGTTAATGGGGTGCTTAAATTAACTCCATAGCCATTAATGTTATTCGTAACCGATGCGCAAGTGAGGGTAATAGCGCCATCAGTCACAACGGTAATGCCGCTTCCATTTGCGCTTCCATCGGCGGTGATTTTGGTCATAGAAACTGCGCCGTTGGAGTAAATCACCAAGCCGCCCAAAGCGTTTTTTGAAAATGAATTTACGCCCGAAATTGTAACGCCGTCGGTTACGCCAACGTAATCGTTATATAGGTAAACGCCTTGCGCAGAGGCGCTTTCATTGGCGGTTAAGTTGCTAATGGTTATACCGCCTTTGGTTATGACAAATATATTAATATTGCCGTTATTGTTGATTTGATTTTTACCCGTGAGTGTGACGTGGGCAGTATTGTTATCCGCGAATGAACCGTTGACATACACGCCGTTTGAAGTGTTTTCATTCGCATTAATATTGTTCAAGGTCACTGCGCCATGCGATGCAATGTATAACCCTGTTGAGCCATTATTGTTGAAGTAGTTTGTGCCTGTGAATTTCACGGCTTTGGGGTTGGTAAAGCCGAGGAAGGTATTGTAAATTTCCGCGCCCATAGAGACATTGTTATTCGCGGTTATGTTGTTAACCGTCACTGTGCCTGCCGCTTGAATTTGCAAACCGACAGAGGAGTTATAAGAAAAGACGTTAGAGCCGTTTATTATCACATTGCCTACCGAGCCTGCAAAAGCGGTATAAATTGAGGCGCCCATAAAGTTTTGCGAGGCAGTAACGCTATTTAACGTAACGACGCCCAACGAATCCACCGAAAACCCGACACTGCTATTTGAGATAAAGTTATTTACGCCTTTCATTGTATAGTTTGCGGGCGTTAAGGCGGTGGTGGGGTTTTGGTCCACAGACACGCCGTTCACATTGCCGGTAGCGTTAATGTTGTTTGTAATCACAGCGCCGTAGGTTTCAATGACTAACGCTATAGTTGCAGTGTTGCTATTCAATTCTACATATCCATTCAGCGTGACAGGTTTAGGAGAAGCGCTAGTGGAAGCGGTATTATCTAAGTTAACGGCTGCCACCCCGCCATTGTTTGACGCAGTGAGATTGCTGATAGTAATAGCGCCTTTTGTAACAACAGCCAAACCTGAGCTAAAGTTATAGTAGAAATAATTTGAGCCTGTTAACGTGACTGCGGCGTTGCCGGCGGCGTTATCTAACAGCGCGCCAAAAGAGTTGACGCTGCTATTAACGTTGAGATTATTAGCGGTAATTGCGCCTAAAGAGGCAACATACAAATTCATACTGCCGTTGCCGCTAAATACGTTATTGCCTTTAATCGTAATAGCGGCGGGTTTGGTAGAAAGCGCGCCGTTATTCGACAAGAAAACGCCATAGTTATTTGAGCTAACGCCATTTGCAAGAGCCGTAACGTTATTGACTGTAATTGCCCCATAACTATTGACGCTTAAGCCGCGGTTATAGTTATTATTAAAGGTATTTACGCCGTTTAACGTAATCGTTTTCGGGGCGTTTACATCGTAATTATTGCCTATTTGAGCGCCATATCCATTTGTAGAGTCGCTCGCCGTGAGGTTATTGGTTACAATAACGCCGCGCGCAAAAATTTGCAAATTATCGCCGTTATTGTATGTAAAGACGTTCGTCCCAGTGAGCGTAACGCTGCCGCTCGTGCCGGATAATGTGCTAAACGAAGCCCCAACCGCCGCAGCGCCATAATTACCGTTCGCCGTTAGGTTATTCGCTTTTATATTTCCTTTTGAAGCGACAGACAAACCGCCGCTGTAGTTGCCGCTAAATGAATTTGTTCCATTTAACGTCACATTTTGAGGCGTGGCGGCTAATGTATTATCAATAACCGCCCCAGCCCCGCTCATCCCCGCGCCGTTTCCGTCTGCAGTAACGCTATTCAACGTAATGGCGCCGTTGCTGGCAACGTAAAGCCCTGTATTCCAATTGCTATTAAGGCTATTTACGCCTGACAAAGAAACCGACTTAGCGGAAGTGGCGATGGTATTGCTAATAAACGCGCCATAACTGCTTAAAGAATTATTCGCCGTGAGGTTACTAATGCTGATAACGCCAACAGCCGATATGTATAAGTTATCTAAAAAGTTGTTGTTTAATTTGTTTATTCCCGTAAGAGTCACATTGCCTAAAGAGGTTGCAGTCAGGCTCGCGCCTTGGCCCGTTTGGCTATAGTTTGCGGTTAGATTATTAATTTTGATATGCCCCTTTGTATTAATACTCAAGCCTGTGCCATAATTACCGCTAAAGTTATTCGTGCCGTTTAGGGTCACATTGGCGGGGGTTGTCGCGCCGCTATTCACTAGGTAAGCGCCTCCGCCGCTGCTTGCCCCAAAACCATTTCCAGTGGCAGAAACATTATTCATCGTAATCGCCCCATAGGTGAGGATTTCCAAACCTTGGTCTTTGTTATTAGAGATAACGTTCGTTCCGTTTAACGTCACCGCCTTGGGCGCAGATGTGCCGCTTGAGATATTACTAATATATACGCCGTATAAGCCTTGATTCAGGTTTGCCGTGAGGTTGCTTAACGTAATCGCGCCGCTTGAAATAACTCTTATGCCATAGCCTGTGTTTTCAGAAAAGACATTCACGCCTGATATGGTAACGCCTTTTAACCCAATCACAGCCGTATTATCAATATCAACGCCGTGAATACTGTTATCAACAGCGGTAATAGCGCTCAACGTAACTGCGCCCGATGAGTAAATGCCTAGCCCACTGCCGGTGTTTGTGTTAAATTGATTTGTGCCGGTAAAGGTCACGCCGCTTGTTGTGGGTCCGCCGCTATTATCAACGCTAACCCCATCGCCACTATTAAAGTTAGCGGTAATGTTATTAAGCGACACCTGACCGTCCGAAAGAATCCGCAACCCTGATAAAAAGTTAAATTTGAACTCGCTTGTTCCCGTAAGCGTGACAGGTTGAGGAGTAGCGGCTCCGTCGTTGTCTAAAAACACGCCAAAAAGACCGTTATCAACGGCATGTAAGTTGCTGGCTTTAATCGCGCCGTTGCTGGTTACGCTTAGCCCTATCAATAAGTTGCTAGAAAACACATTCGCACCCGTTAAGGTAATGCCAGATGAAAAACCGCCAAAATCATTTTTCAATTCAGCGCCATGCCCAACAACGCCGCCCACGCCGTTGTTGGTAGCGGTCATATCCGTAACGGTGATAACGCCATTGGAATTAACAAATACGCCTGTGCCAAAATTATTATTCGCCGAAACGTTTGTTAAGGTAACCGCCTGCGCGGTTGTGGCAAAAGAGTTATTGATTTGAATTCCTTCCCCAGAAGTGGCTGCGCCGTTGCCGTCTGCCGTAACATTTTTTAGCGTTACAACGCCCACACTCAAGACTTGTAAACCAATTGTGCCGCTTGTGCCATTATTACTAAAGTTGCCGTCGGTTATAGTAACTTTCTTAGGTGCGCTTGCGCCTGAATTAGAAAAGAACGCGCCGCCTTGCGTGTTGTTATTTACCGAAACGCGGTTTACGGTGATATTCCCCGTTGTGGCAATTTGCAGTGAATTTGGGGCGGCAATCAGGCTGTTTTGCACGGCAATATCGCTAATCGTCACATCGTTATTCCACCCGGTAATAATCAGCGGCGCATTAAAGACGGATTTATCGTTTGTATCAATGGTATTTGTGCCAACGCCGTTCCAGCCGCCTTTTAACGTAAGTTTAAAATCTTTCATTACAGTAAGCACAGCGCCATCCAATGTGACGGTTGCGCCTTCGCCCGCGTAGGTTTTCTCAATCCATATCACACCGTCGCTGGCAGGTCCGCCGCCGGCAAAAATGGGGTCGGCAAGTAAGGCGGCAAAGGTAGCATAACTGCCCGAACAGCCATTTAAGCCAGGCGTGGGTGTGGCTACGCTGGCGGGGCACCAAATGGGGTCGCCGATGATGATGGCTTGTGCGGCTTCTTCAGTGGCAAGCGGCAGCGCTTCGCCCTCTTCGTCTAAAACAATCAACGGTGTATCTTCGGGAAGCGCTTCGAGGATGGTTTCTACTGTTTCGGCTGAGTCGGATGTTTCGGATTCAGAATCAGGCTGAACGTCGGAAGGAAGCGGCGCGTCTTCTTGCGCTGATTCAGGAGACGCTTCTTCCTCAGGGGCAGTTTGTTCCGTCACCTCCACAGGCGCTTCGGGTGAAGTTTCATCCGCATAGACGGGCGCCGCGGCAACTGCGCTCATGCCAAGCACAAGCGTCAGTGTGATTGTTGCGAGTAATTTTCTAAATTTAATATTCATGTTTAACCTCGTTATTCCTTAAGGAAGCGGGCAAGCGCGGGTGACGGTGAGCGGAACGACTGTGTTGTAACTGCCCAGAGTGTTCCCTGCCGTAAATACGCCTTTGATAGTAGCCGATGAAGCGTTTAATACTTCCCAGCCATACCAGCTGTTTGAGTTGAAATTGCCGCAGGTGATGGTGACTGCGCCAGTGGTATTGACGAATAAACCGCTTTCGGAGTTGTCATCGCCTGTGATTTTTGTGACGCTGACATTGCCGCTAGATACAATATATGCGCCAGAACCAACATTGCCCACAAAGGTATTGACGCCGGTCAATGTCACTGCGCCTGTGCCAGCGCTATTGATAATTTCCATGCCGCGATTACTGTTCCCATTGGCGGTGATGTTAGCGAGCGTAATGGCGCCTTTTGAGCTAATCGTCAAACCAAATGGAGTATTGCTATTGAAAATTCCATATCCTGTAATGGTGACGTTGGCGGGCGTGGTTGCGCCGTCGTTATAAACTTGGGCGCCGGCTCCGCTATTGTTTGAGGCGGTTACTTTGCTCATGGTCACTGCGCCATAAGAATTGATATTGAGACCGTTTCCGCCATTGTAAGTAAATGAGCTTATACCAGTTAATGTGACAGGCTTGGGCGTGGCGGTGGTAGCAAACGTGTTATCTACAAGAAGCCCTGTGCCAGTGTTGGAAGACGCCGTGACGTTATTAAGACTGACGGCGCCTTTGGCGTCAATCACAAAACCTACGGCGTTGCTTGTGGAGGCGTTTGTGCCAGTGAGGGTAATATTCCCTGAAGAGGCAGAAGGCGCATTGCTCGTATCCAGCTGTACGCCGGCGTAAGAGACGCCGCCGTTGCCAGAAGCCGTAATGTTATTGGCTTTAATTGCCCCAAACGCTTGGACAAATAACCCATGTTGGAAGTTTCCTAAGAAAACGTTGTTCCCGTTTAGGGTAATGTTAGCGACAATCGTATTTACGCCTTGATAATTGTTAATTGTAACGCCGCGGCCCATAAAACCGCTTACGCCGTTGTACGTAGCGGTTAGGTTATTGGTTGTTACTGCGCCATAAGTAGATATATAGAGGCCGTCAAGCCAATTGTATGAGAACGAATTTGCGCCAGTCAGGGTAACTGCTTTCGGCGCGGCGGAGCCGCTGGCATCGTTATCAAGGATAACGCCATGCGTCCCGCCGTTGCTTTGAGCGGTGAGGTTGTTGATGGTGATGGCGCCCTTGCTTTGAATCCATAAGCCGCTGGAGCCGTTATTAGAGAAAATGTTTGTGCCAGTGAGGGTGACGCCTTGTGTGCCGCTCGTGTTGTTAATAATGGCGCCCGTCCAACCGCTAGCCGCATTCGTTGAAGTGACGTTATTGAGTTTCACCAAGCCGTCAGAAATAATATATAAGTTATCGGCGCCGTTTGCGTCAAAATTGTTGTTTCCATTTAAGGTGACATTGGCGGCTTTGCCGGCGGCGGTGCCATTGTTGTCAATATAAACGCCGTTGCCGCTGTTTGAATTTGCGGTGAGGTTATTGGTCGTTACCGCGCCGTATGAATATATCTCTAAACCGCCAAAAGCATTACCAGAAAATATATTCGTGCCGTTTATGGTCACGGTTTTGGGGGCTGAGTTTCCGCCGAGCGTATTGTTAATATATAGCCCAGAGCCGCCAGAATTATTTGAAAAGATATTGCTAATCGTCACCGCGCCAAACGCGCTTATAAATACATTATTGTTACCGTTGTTATCAAATATATTTGTGCCAGTGAGGGTTACCGAACCCGTATTGTGAGCGACGCCGTTAATCTGAAGCCCATCATTGGCGTTATTGATTGCCGTAATGGAGTTAATTTTTATATTCCCTGACGTTTGAATGTCTAAGCCGCTTCCTGTGGTATTGCTATTAAAGACGTTTGTGCCATTTAACGTAACCCCTGCCTTTATAGAAGAACCAGAGTTGTATAAACGCGCGCCGGAGCCAAGGTTGCCGATGGCGGTAAGGTTGTTTGTGGTAATTGCGCCTTGACTTTGAACCATTAAACCGTAGGTGGAATTATTATTGTTAAAGGAATTTGTCCCATTTATCGTAACGTTTTTGGGGCTTGCCGCGCCCATGTTAGAAATGTTCGCGCCCATACCGCCTGCCGAACCATCCGCTGTGATGTTGCTTAGGGTAATTGCCCCTGCAGAGATAATGTATAAATTATCTAACCCATTTGAGGTAAGCGTATTTGTGCCGCTCATGGTCACATTGCCTGTGCCAGATGAGTTTTGAATAGACACGCCATAGTTATTGTTGCTAAAAGCGGAAACGCTATTTGTCGTAACTGCGCCTTTTGTGATAATCAACAAACCCGTGTCATAGTTATCGTCAAATTTGTTTACGCCCTTAAGTGTGACATTTTGCGGAGCGGTTGAGGCGTTATTGACGATAGAAGCCCCATAGCCATTCCCGCTAGACATCCCCTGCCCATTGTAATTAGCGGTGATGTTGTTCAGTGTAATTGCGCCATAAGAGTTAATATTCAAACCTGATAAATAATTCATATTCATCGTGTTTGTCCCATTGATAGCGATAGCCATTGGCTTGCTGGCGCCGCTTGGGGTGTTATCAATACTCACGCCAAAACCATTGGCAGAGTTGCTCGCGGTAATATTATTTAACGTCACCGCGCCGCTGGAGATAATAATTAGATTATGGCTGTAATTGTTATTCAGCGTATTTGTTCCAAGCAGCGTAACGCCTTTGAACGAAGTTAAAGTTGAGTTCGTAATGGAAACGCCGTAGCCTGCAATCATTGACGTTCCATTGCCGTTGGCGGTTATGTTGCTCAGGGTCACTTGCCCAGCCGATTGAATTACAAGCCCTGAATAGCCATTATCATTAAAATAATTTGTTCCCGTAAAGGTAATGGCGGAATTTAAGCCCGAAGCGCTGTTAATGGAAACGCCCGTTTGGTTGTTCGTATTTGCAGAAACGTTATTTACAGACACGGGTCCATTGGTCGAAATGCTCAGCCCCAATAAATTGTTGTACTTAAATTCGTTTGTGCCAGTGAGGGTGACGCCCGGTTTGCCCACTGTGGCGCCGCTATTGAATAAATACGCCCCAATGCCGTTATTTGAATTAGCGAACAAGTTATTGGCTTTAATTGCGCCGTAAGAGTTAATATTTATTCCATTGTTCACGTTATCGTTAAAAATGTTCGTGCCGGTCAGCGTTACCCCAGCGGTAGAAGAGCCGAGCGCGTTGTTAATATCCGCGCCAGTATTGTTATTGCTAGCGGAAATATTGCTTAAAGTAACGGCGCCGATTGAAGAAACAAATAACCCGGCGTTTGAATTAAGGTTAAACGTGTTTGTGCCTGTAATTGAAATCGTTTTCGCGGTAGATGCGCCGCTGTTGTCTAACATTGCGCCATACGATGAGTTATCGTCTGCAGATAAATTTTTAATCGTAATTGTGCCGTTGCTTATGACTCGTAACCCCGCTAACCCCCCATTATTATAGAACGTTCCGTTTGTAATCGTTACATTGCCCGCGCCGCTTGTATTATCAATCACTGCGCCTGTGCTGGCATTATTATTAGATTCGACATCTTTCAATACAACATTGCCTGTGGTGGTGACGGTAAGCCCAACGCCGCTGGTTGCATTAACAACTACATTATTAATAGTAACTGGCGCGTTCCAATTGATGATAGTCACGCTTTGACTAAAAGTAGAATCGCCCACAATCGCCTTACTCCCAAAAACCCCATCCCACCCGCCTTGTAAGGTGAGGGCAAAATTTTCCATATTGCCTAAATCTACATCCGTTCCATTTAATGTTATCGCGGCGACAGAAGTATCTGCGCCTTGTTCAATCCAAATCACGCCAGCGGCATTTGGCACAACGCCCGCTGTACCATTCATCAGCGCGTTAAACAACGCTTGTAAACTGGGGTAAGCGGTAGTGCATCCGCCAGCTCCATTTTGCGGCGCAACGCCCACAGGGCACCACACAGGGTCAATAATTCCATCATCTAAAATTTCTTGCGCTTCTTGCGTGGCAAGCGGCAAGGGTTCGCCTTCTTCATTTGTCACAATAATTTCTGTGTTTTCGGGTAATTGCTCAATGATGGTCTCTTCTTCGGTTGTTAATTCTTCAAAGGCAGCCGAATCAGTTTCCCCCGTTGTGAGAGGCGGTGACTCTTCCTGCGCTTCATCCTGCGGAGCGGTTTCCTCAACAGGTTGCGCTTCTTCTGGAGGAGGCGCTTCATCTGCATAAGCAGGGTGAACAAAAACTGCGCTCACAACGAGCGCAAAAATTAGAGCATAATAAAAAATTGATTTGTTTTTATTAAAAGTCATAATAACCTCTCAGTTTTTGGGCGTCTTTTTGGATTATACCAAATAACCTAATAAGTTATATGGTACTACAGTACTTGCTAAAATTCCGCCTTGACAAAATAGAATTTTTGTTCTATATTTTAGAACACTTGTTCTTTTCTATCTATATTGGCTAACTCGGCTAAGGAGGTCGAAATGTCAAATTTCCGTCGGAATCCATTAGGGGATGGCATTCGCCGATTGTGGAACAGCATTGTTCACAATCGTGAAATCAATCGTGGCGCCGCGTTTGGCGCAATCATCATTGGCGCGTTGCTCGCGTTTGAAATTTTCAACTTTAGCGCCACCCAACATGCTTTAGAAGATATGCTGGGGCCATTAAGTTTTGGCGGTTTCAAATGGGCAACCATCCTCGCCATTGCCTTCTGCGGCATTGATTTTGCCGGCATTGCTCGCATTTTCACTCCCGAACAAGGGCGCGATGAACCCGCCGAAGTGTATTACCTTTTTGGCGCTTGGTTATTGGCGGCAGGTTTTAACGCCATTTTGATTTGGTGGAGCGTTTCGGTGGCGATTGCCAATAATGGCGGCATTCAAGGCACATCCACCATCAGCGGGCAAGCATTGGCGCAAGGCGTGCCAATTTTTGTCGCCGCTATGGTGTGGCTGATTCGCGTGCTAATTATTGGCACCATTTCGTTAGCGGGCGACCGTCTATTCACTACCGCGTCATCGCATCAATCGTATCAACCTCGCCAAACCTATAATAACGCTTCGCAACCGCGCCCAAGTTATCAAGCCCAAACTTATCCACGCCCAGTGAATCAACCAAGTAATCAGCCTATTCTTCGCCCGGCTTCACAAATCAATCGTCCTGCCACTTCAAACACATTCCGCCCGGCGCCTAAGCCTGTTTCTTCGCAACAATCCTCATTTATCCCACCTGAGCCAACCTACCACCCGCTCTCGTATGACGCACGCAATGCAGACAGCGCAGACCGCCGGTATGACGCTTAATGAATAAGGCTTGCTAAACTTTTTCAATCAGTAAGAACAATTAAATAAAAACCATTTCGAGCCCGGTCCTGAACAGACCAAGAAAAGAGAATCAACTATGCCCCGCGCTCGCTCCACAAACCAATATTCGCCAACAACCGCTACCCAATACAATGAAGGTAGCGGTTGTTTATCTGGCTTTGCCATCATTCCGCTTGCTGTAATTTTTATGAGTCTATTGCTTGCATCTGCCGCATGGAATTTTGTTAACCCACTGCCTGTTTCCATTCAAAATAATTATGTTATTGATATGACAAAAACGCCCGATTCCACTTCGAGGAGCATTTCGCCCATCTTTCGACCAGAAGTGCAGTATTGGGCAGCCTCTATCGCCAAGTGGGCGTCCGCTTCTTCGCTTGACCCCAACTTGATTGCCACTGTGATGCAAATCGAATCTTGCGGCGACCCACGCGCCAAATCATCCGCTGGAGCGTTGGGCTTATTTCAAGTCATGCCGTTTCATTTTCAGGCAAGCGATAACCCCTACAACCCCAATACAAACGCCTTACGCGGGCTTGCTTACCTTGCTCGTTCGTTAAACGCCGCGCATGGAAATGCGCGCCTAGCCTTGGCTGGCTATAACGGCGGAATAAGCGTCATTAACAAAAGCGAATGGGCGTGGTCTGCACAGACTAAGAGATATGTTTATTTCGGCGCGCCAATTTACGAAGACGCAATCAACGGCGTTGAAGCGAGCCCCGCTTTAGATGAATGGTACGCAAGTTATGGCGTGAGTTTATGCAAGCAAGCCGCAAAGCGGTTAGGTCTCCCCTAACTAATAAAAAACTAAAAAACAAGCCAACGAGATAGCGAGATAACTACTTCAACACATTTAACCAAATCACAAATGTAGCGCCTTCGCCCTCTTTTGATTCAACTTTAATTTGCCCGCCATGTTGTTCAATAATCCATTTGGCAATAGATAACCCCAACCCAAACCCGCTCGCTTTTGAACGCGTGCGCGATTTTTCAGCGCGATAAAAGCGGTCGAAAATGTGAGGCAAATCTTCCGCTGGAATGCCAGGTCCCGTATCACGGACAATGAGGCGGGCTTGATGAGCAATTCTCGATAAACTTAAAAACACCTCTCCCCCAGCGGGCGTGTATTGAATCGCATTAGCGACTAAGTTTAATAAAACTTGTTTCAAGCGGTCGCGGTCGCCGCGCACCATCACTTCGTCAATTTCATTGAGATGCACTTTCACTTTACTGCCAGCCAACACGCGCACTTCGGTGAAAACTTCCGTCAGCAATAAATCAAGTTCAACAGGCGCAAAATTCAAAGCCAGTTTTCCAGATTCCGCCTGCGCCAACATCAACAAACCGCCCACAAGGCGAGTCAGCCTGCCCACTTCATCATCCATGCCGTTCAAAATATCTTCGTCCGTTGTTTTGATGCGGCGCATTAAATCAATATTGCCTTTGATGACCGTTAACGGCGTGCGTAATTCATGGCTCACATCGGCTAAAAACCGTTGTTGCGACTTAAACAACGACTCTAACCGTTCAAGCGTTTGATTAAATGAAACGACCAAATAACCCACTTCGTCATCAGCCCTGCCGCGATACGGAATGCGGCGCGATAAATCATCCGCTTTATTGATTTGATCCACCGTATAAGCGATTGTTTCCAACGGCGTTAATGCCCGCTTCAACACCGCCCAAGACCCCACGCCCGCAAGTAGCACAGCAATAATGCCAATGCTAAACATAATTCTAATTAAATCGGTGCGCGTGGCCTCTACCAAGCCCAAACTTGCGCCCACTTGCAAGGCCCCAACCACCCTGCCTTCTAACGCCATTGGAACGGTTAGCACGCGCAGGCTCACGCCTTCAAACATTACATCCTGATACATCGTCTCGCCCTGCGCCAAACCGCTGGGGTCAAGCGGCTGAGTAAACTCAACAAGACTCGGAGAAGAGTCAATCACCCTGCCATCGGCGCCCCAAACTTGAATATACACATTGGCGGTCATACTTAACTGCGGCGGTCTCCTCACCACTAACTCCCCCACAGGGTTCACCGTTGTATTACGAATCAATTCGCGCGCCACGCTGGCAAGCGAATTATCCACCTGTGTAATCAATATAAAATTAACAATAAAATAAACCGCCGTGCCAAAGATGAGCAAAATACCGCCCATAAATATTGAGTAAAGCAAAGTTAGGCGTAGGCGAAGAGGCATTCAATTGATGATTGATGATTGATGATTGATGATTGATGATTTACGATTTTCTGACTTACGGGTTCTCTCTCAACACATACCCAACGCCGCGCACGGTGTGAATCAAACGCGGTTCATTTTGCGCTTCTAACTTTTGGCGTAAATAACGAATATACACTTCCAACACATTACTCTCGCCGCCAAAATCATAGCCCCACACACGGTCAAATATCACTTCACGAGTCAACACTTGCTTTGGATGACGTAAAAACAACTCAAGCAATTCATACTCTTTCGCCGTCAGCGCCACGGTGCGCTCGCCGCGAGTGGCTTGGCGCGACCCAGTATCCAAAGATAAATCCGCAAACTTTAACACAGGAATTCGTTCGGGTTGCGTGCGGCGCAACAAGGCGCGCACGCGCGCTAGCAACTCATCTAAATTAAACGGCTTAATCATATAATCGTCCGCGCCTGCATCCAACCCTTGAATGCGGTCTTGCACCGTATCTTTCGCCGTCAACATCAAAATCGGAATCGAACCGCCCTGTCGCAAACGATGGCACACTTCTAACCCATCCATGCCGGGCAACATCCAATCTAAAATCACAAGGTCAGGGGTATGGTCACGCGCGGCAATCAAACCCATGCGCCCATCCACCGCGGTATCCACTGTGTACCCTTCATAAGCCAAACCGCGTTGTAACAACTTCAAAATTGCTTGGTCGTCTTCGATAATTAGGATTCGCTCGTTCATGGCTATACTCCTTGATTAAAAATATACCATAACTTTATTATTCGCCATTCCGCAAGTTAAACAAAACCGATTAACGTTTACGCAACAACTGACGCGAAGTTTCTATCGCTTCCCGAAAATCATTGGGATAGTCCGCCTCAAATGATACTTTATTACCCGTCGTTGGATGAGTAAATATTAATGAACGCGCATGTAACGCAGTACGTTGAATAATACGCGACTCAGGCGCGCTATACAAAACGTCTCCCACCAACGGATGACCCAGCGCGTACGCATGGACTCGAATCTGATGCGTTCTCCCCGTAATCGGCGTCGCCTCAACCAACGTGGAGGTTGGATACCGCTCCTTCACTTTAAACTTCGTTTCGGCGCTCACGCCGTTTCGCTCATCCACAACCGTTCGGCGTTTACGCCCCACATTCGCTCTTAAAGGAAACTTTGTAATCTTCTCATCCCACGTTGGGTTGCCGTTTATAAGCGCATGATATTTCTTCTCCACGCGGCGCTTCTCAAATTGAATATTCAACGAACGGTGCGCTTCCGCATTCAAGGCAAACAAAATAATTCCGCTTGTCAGTTTATCAATACGATGCACCGTCCAAATTTTATTAAACGTTTTCTCTAACTCTTTGACTAAATAATTCGCATCCTTATCCCACCCTTCTGGCAACACAGAAATTCCAGCAGGTTTATTGATTAACAAAATATCGGCATCGCTAAAAATCACTTGCGCCATATTCAACGTTTACTTCTTTCTAAACGCCTTCTTGATTATTTTTTTCAATTTCATATACGCTCTATCTATCAGCGGTTCGCGCACAGACCGAAAAATCGCAAACTTCTTAACATACTTCGGAACAGTCCACACCGTTTCTAACCCTTCGGGGAAAAACGCCACATCGCCAGCCTTCAAAGTATAAGTTGCGCCACTTTCCTCAATCATCGCTTCGCCCTCTAAAATATGCACAATTTCATCACACCCATAGATGAAAGTGAACTTTCCCGCTTGGCAATCCCACAACCCGCAAGATAAATTATTATCTTCGGCTCTTGCCAGAGGAATGCTCCTAGCCATTGGAGCGCCTTCCTTAATCCAAGCGGTCGGCAAAGGCGTAGGTTCAAAATCTACACGAGCGGTCGAGCCTGTTTGAATCACAGGCTTGCCAAATTTTTTAACTGGAATATTTGCGTCAATCATGCTAAGCGCAGAGTTATCGGTCATAAAACCTCTTTACAATGTGTTATTGCCTCGCCGCCAAGAACGCGACTCGCAACGAGACGAAATCATAATGAATTATAAAGGCTTTCTTGACACGAACATCCTCAACCGTTTATCATGCTTATATGACTGAAACTTATCACCCCAATATGATTGATTCGCTTAACCATCCGCTCGCCCAACCGATTCGTAAGTTATTGACTCGCTCTGGCAGGCAAGAACTCAACAAGATTCTAATTGACGATGAAGAAAATATTCTCGAAGCGTATCAGGCTGGCGTTAAGATTGAATCGGTCTATTTCGCGGGCGAAAATCGGTTATCGGAAAATTTCAAAAAGCGAATTCCACCTTCAATCCCTATTTATGAAGTGGCGACGCGCACCTCAAAAAAACTTTTTGAAAACGACAAACTCTCGCGCGTGTTTGCCATTGCCCAAACGCCAAAGCCCATTGCGTTAGACGCGTTAAAATCCATTTCAAAAGATATTGTCGTTTTAGAAGATTTGAGCATTTCAGGCAATATTGGCAACATCACTAGAACTTCGCTGGCGTTAGGCATAGGCGGTATTGTATTGTTGAATATGGAATTTGTGGATTTATACGACCGCCGCTTGATTCGCGCCAGCAGAGGATATTTGTTTTCTCTGCCCATGATTACCGCCTCAACAAAAGATTTTCTTGATTACTGCAAAAAGAATAATGAAACTTTGTTAGCGATGGATATGAACGCAGAAAAAACTGTGAGTGAAATTTCATCAATACCGCACCGGTTGTTGATTGCGTTCGGCAGCGAAAAAGACGGTTGCTCGCCCGAATTAGAACAAGCCGCACATTTGAAAGTTCGTATTCCAATTAGCGACAAAGTTGAATCGTTGAATGTTTCTGCTTCGGCGGGGATTACATTATTTAATCGCGTCGGGTTTAATCAAACAGCGGCGGACTAACCGACTTCAGTCGGCTTTTCAAGCATAGCGCATGAGATTATTGGGGAACTTTTTATCTACAAACTTCGTTTATAAAGAAAAAAACAAACGGAGATACGTTATGAAAAAAATATATTTTCTTTTAATCGCTTTAGTCGTTTTGCTTTCTGCCTGCGCGGGAAATTCCGCTTCGCTTGAAGGCGAATGGAAATTAGTTTCCTATGGAAGCGCTTCTAACCCCACACCCGCTTTGCCCAATGTGGAAACGTCTATTAATTTTGGCGCAGACGGGCAATTTGGCGGAAATGTTGGGTGCAATTCATTCGGCGCAGGGTATCAAGTGAATGGCAATCAAGTAACTTTTGAAGCCGCTGTTTCGACCATGATGTTCTGCGAAGAAACTATGAATCAAGAAACCGCCGTATTAGGCATCGTATCGGAACAAACGCTGAATTTTGAATTAAGCGGAAATCAATTAACGCTTACGTCACAAGACGGTTCGTCTGTGATGGTCTTAGAAAGAAAATAACCCCTCGCGGGTATTGTTCAAGCCGCCGGCTTCGGCGGCTTTTTAATTACCTTTTGCCCTTCTTGCAAATTCATGTCTAAAACGCAGAAATGCGATACCAAATTTCAACATTGACCTGAATCGTTTTGGAATGTTGAATATTCATTCCCAAACTTGGCGCGTCTGCCGAAGCCGCACGAGATTTCATCATCATTTGAGGTTGAAACACAGGCGTTTCTTCGTCATAAATGTTTTCAATAAAATCATACACGCCCAATAACTTGACGTTCAACGAACCAGCCGCCTGCTCCGCTTTTGTTTTTGCTTTTTCAATGGCGACCTTCAACATTTTATTTCGCGCATCATCTTCGTTATATTTCCATTCAATTCTTTCAAGCGCCGCATTTTTTTGAGAGGCAATCGCATCTAACATGCCAGCCAATTGGTTCAAATCTTCACAACGAATTTTCAAACGATAGACAGCGCTCGATGATTTCAATAACACGCCGCTTTCTGTTTCGAGATGAACGCCTTGTAACTTAATCGCCTCTTCTTTGACCTTGAAACTGGTCAATGCTTCCACAAGTTGATTCACCTCTTTGGCTTTTTTCATCGCTTCGCTTCCGCTAATAAGCGATGAGCCTTTTACCGTCACATGTAAATCGGCATGCGTGGCGAAAATTTCTTCTTTATGAGATGCGGAAATTTTGATTGTATCGGGTTTATGTTCCATAGTTTCTTTTGGAAATGACGGCAAACCGCAGACCATTGACCGCCGTCTATCGTCTGTGGTCAAATTATGTCACTAACAGCTTCTGTTTCGGGTATTTTTCATACAATTTTTCTTCCATCACTTGACGAATTCTATCAAACCCTTCCCAAACCTGTGCGAAAGAAATATACAAGGGCGCAAACCCTAAGCGAATGTTATCCGGCGCGCGGAAATCGGGAATGACGTTCATTTCTTCAATCAGAGCGCGGTTGATTCGATACCCATCGGCATGGCGGATAGAGATGTGTGAGCCTCGTTTGTTTGAATCAGTTGGCGAGCCTAACCCAAAGCCATATTTTGCTAAAACGTTTTCGGTTAAGTAAACTGCATAATCGGTCATTAAAATTGATTTTTGGCGAATCGCCTCCATGCCTGCTTGTAAAGTTGGTTCGAGCGCGGCTTCCATAGTGAGCAATGAAATCATCGGTTGTGTGCCGACTAAAAACCTTTGTACGCCGTCAGCGGGTTCATAATCGAGTCCAAAGTCAAATGGCTTCTTTTGCCCCCACCAACCCCAAATTGGCGATGAAAGTTTGTTTTGTATGTTTTTATTGACATATAAAAACGCCGGCGCGCCAGGTCCGCCGTTGAGGTATTTATAAGTACAACCGATTGCAAAATCAGCGTTACATTTGTCTAATTCAATGGGAACAGAGCCAACTGAATGGCTTAAATCCCAAAGAACCAATGCGCCCTTCTGATGCGCTAACTCGGTGATGCGCCGCATATCATACATATATCCGCTTTTGAAAACGACATGCGAAAGGGTAACAAGCGCGGTGTTTTCGTCTATGGCGGCTTCGAGCGCGGCGAGGTCGGGGGTGATGTCGTTGTCGCTGGCGCCGATGCGAACAATCTCATGTAAATTGCCAAGATTTTGTTGAATCCCTTGCAAAATATATAAATCAGATGGGAAGTTAAAAGTATCGGTGACGATTCTTTTTCTGTTTGGTTGTAATGTTAATGCAGAAGCGGCAAGTTTGAACAAGTTAAGTGAAACCGTGTCATTGACTAAAACTTGACCTACCCCCGCCCCAATGAGTTTGCCAATTTTGTCACCGACTCTTTGCGGCGCTTCCCACCAACCTTTATTCCACCCGCGAATTAAATCTTTGCCCCATTGCTCATCTACAACTTCGCGGGCTTTGGCTTGCGCCGATTTGGGAAGTATGCCCAGCGAATTGCCGTCAAGGTAGATAAGGCTGGGGTCATGAATCAGGAATAAATCACGAAAAGAGGCGAGTGTGTCGTCAGCGTCAAGCCGCAATGCAAAATCTTGTAAAGTCGAAAAATCCATTTGCTCTCCAAAACAAAAGTGACATAGATAAACTATGTCACTTAATTTTATTCTTCTTTTCGCAAAGCGGGGAACAATAACACTTCTCGAATTGAATGTTTATTGGTGAGTATCATCGTCAATCTATCTACCCCCATGCCAAAGCCGCCGTTGGGGGGCATGCCGTAGCGCATGGCGCGCAGATAATCTTCATCAAGCGGGTGTTTTTCTTCGTCGTCGGCTTCGTAATCGCGCCCCATTTCAAGGAAGCGCTGTTCTTGGTCGAGCGGGTCATTTAACTCGGTGAAGGCGTTGCACAACTCAAACCCTGCCACATAGCCTTCAAATCTTTCAACGGTTAATGGGTCGCCTGGGATTGATTTTGCCAACGGAGAAATATCGCGCGGGTAGTTATATAAAAACGTCGGTTGGATTAATGTCGGCTCTAAAAATTCGCTGACGAGGAAATCAATTAGTTTTCCGCGTGTGGCTTTCGCATCAGGACTCGCCTTTGGCTGTTTCTGTTTAATGGCTTTGAGCAAATCCTCAGCCGTTTTGTGCTCGGCAATGTCAATGCCGCTGGTTTGTAAAATGCCTTCGCGCATTTCGATTCGCTTCCACGGCGGTTTGAATTCCAACTCATACTCGCCGTATTTCACTTTGGTTGAGCCTGTGGTTTGTTCAGCCACATAAGCCACCATTTGCTCGGTGAGTTCCATCACTTGCCAATAATCGGCATAAGCCCAATAAAATTCAAGTTGCGTAAATTCGGGGTTATGCTTGAACGAAACGCCCTCATTGCGAAAGTCTCGCCCGATTTCATATACTTTTTCTAAATTGCCGACTAATAATCGTTTGAGATATAACTCAAACGAGATTCTTAAGTACATATCTTGCTCAAGTTCGTTGTGATGCGTGACGAATGGACGCGCCGCCGCCCCGCCGTATAACGGTTGCAAAATCGGCGTTTCCACTTCGAGAAACCCTTTGTTATCCAAAAAATCTCTCAAGGCTTTAACAACTTTGGCGCGTTTACGAAACGTCTCACGGACGTCTGGGTTCACCGCTAAATCTGCATAACGTTGCCGAGCGCGGAGTTCTGGGTCTTCTAATGTGGCATGGCGAACGACTGTGCCATCGTCAAGGGTCACGTCTTTGTCGGCGGGCAGAGGGGTGACCGCTTTGGCAAGCAGTTTGAAGTCGTGGACATGCAGCGTTACCTCGCCGCTTTTGGTGCGGAACATCACGCCGCTGGCTTCAATGAAATCTCCTAAATCAAATAATTTATTGAAGAATGTGAGTTTGTCGTTTAGTTCATTCACGCGCAAAAATAATTGCACTTTGCCTTCGCCGTCTTCAATGTGGGCAAAGGTTAATTTTCCGCCGGGGCGCATAGAGCGAATGCGCCCTGCAAGCGTGGCTTTCACTTCAACATTATTCTTTTCGTTCGCCTCAAACTCGGCAATGGCTTGTCGGCTGGTGTGAGTGCGCTTGGCGCGAGTGGGGTAAGGGTCTACCCCTTCAGCGCGCAATTCTTCCAATTTTTGTAAACGGATTTTTTCAAGTGAGGTGTATTCTGCCATGAGCAACCTTTTCTCTTTCTCCTTCCCATTATAAAAGAAGAAGGGGAATTCCTAAAATAAAACCGCGCCTAATATTGAACTAGGCGCGGTTAAAAAAGTCGCGTCCTATTTAACCGACTTTCAAAATCTTCACATTGTATGTGCCGCCGGGCGTTTCCACTCTAACCACATCGCCAACTTTATGACCCAAAATGGCTTTGCCAATCGGCGACTCGTTAGAAATTTTGCCTTCGCGCGGGTTGGCTTCTGCCGCGCCGACGATGGTAAACGTTTCGGCTTCAAAATTGCCTTCTTTTATGGTTACCTTCGAGCCTACTTGAATGACATCGCCTTTTTTGTGTTTACCGTTTTCTTCGATAATTTGGGCGGTGGCAAGCAAAATTTCAAGTTCCTGAATACGCCCCTCCACAAAAGCCTGCTCATTCTTTGCGGCTTCGTACTCGGCGTTTTCAATAAGTTCGCCGCCTTCCATTGCCTCATGCAAGCGTTCAGCCACCTCTTGACGTTTCTTTGTACGCAGGTAATCTAACTCATCCTGCAGCTTCTTAAAGCCCTCTTTGGTAAGGAAATTCGTAGTCATAGTATTGTCCTGCACGAATGAATTTTGCATCTCTTTTTAGAGATGCAAGGTTAAAAAATTTCGGGTTGCTCCCGAAAAACGCGCATACTATATCACGACTCAAATTCTCATACAAGCCCCAAAACCATGACAAAAGTATGGTTTTGCACAAACAAAATTGATGGTTTTACTTTGACCAAAATCGCAGTCCGTTGTTTTCTAAACAATACTCTCGAATCTGATTCCGCATAGATTCATGGCTTTCAAACAACGCCAAAACTTGAGAATCGTACGCCGCCACCGCTTCGCGCCAAACGTGGATACCTGTTTCGCTAACCGCCTCAACAGTTTCTTTCATCCCAGCAGTGTGCGAATTTAATTGTTCAGGATGTTTGAAGAGATATGGAATATCTGCCACATATAAAAGCGGCTTATTCAATAATTCCGCCGCACGGCGCACGAGGATATGGTCAACGTGGTTGCCAATGCCAAATTGGCAGACCAGTTTGGCGTCGGGCGTGAGGCGTTTGGAAATTTCGTTAGCAATTTCAGTTGGGAAGTCGCTTTCATCTGCCAGCGGCTCGCGGAAAATGTCCACATATAGCCATTCGCCTTTTTTGTTTTGACGGTAAATGCAATCGAAAAAATCAAAGTGTTGAACGGCGGCGCCTAAAATTTTCGCCGAGCGAATATCCTCTTGCCTGCGTTGGCGAATTACTTCTTCCGCCGAGTTCATGCCCCATTGTTTATGAAGGTATTGAGCAAACGGCGAAAGAGAATCGTTGGGCGGGTAGCCGCACATGATGGTCCAAATTTCAACGGGGATGTTTTTTTGCGTTTGTTCATAAATCCAACCGCCAGCCGAAAGCGCGGCGTCGTCAAGATGAGGAGAAAGGTAGATATAGCGCATTCGGCAGTTTTACCATAAAATAGGCATAACATCCTTTGGCGGTGGAAACGTCCCGAAGGTTTTGAACCTTAAGGGCGGGGTATGTGCAGTTTTTCTATGCGGCGCTTATGCTTTTGATAAGCGAAACAGAAAAGAGGCGCGATGAAAGAAAGGCGAAAATCAGAAAGAAAACCGTTGGCGGCATATACAAAAGTGTATGACTTATACGGCGGCGAAGCGCTTGGCTACCTTGGCGATTTGACCGCGCTGGGCGCAATGGTGATTAGCGAAAAGCCCATGCAAAAAGACATGGAGTTAACGCTGGCGATTGAATTGCCCGAATTACCCAACACCAAAGCCACACGCATGACCCTGCCCGCCAGAGTGGTATGGAGCGAGCCAGATATTAGCCCAGAATTTTTTAATGTGGGGTTTGAGTTTAAAGAAGTGAAGCCAGAACAGCAAACAATTATTGAAGCGATTATTGAGCATTATGAGTTTCGGCGCGATGCGCCGCCGACTTTCCCATTGCGGTAAACAACCTAGCCGTCTTATGCAAATCTTCTCTCGCTCGTAGAGAGGCGATAATCTTCTGAATTTCTTACGCTTTGCTTCGCGCTATAGCGGGATGATTTAACACGAGTTACTTTCCAAGCAAGGCGCTTCCTATTTCCCGTTCGATTGCTTAATCATAATTTATGTTAAACTTTCTTTTATGCCAAAAGCAAAAACTGTGTTCTTTGTCGCCCCAAAGAAAATCGAAATCCGCGAAACGCCTCTCTCCGCTTTGAAAGATGATGAGGTTCTCGTTGAAACTATCTGCTCGGCAATTTCCGCTGGGACAGAAATGCTGGTGTATCGGAATCAATTCCCCCGTTTGAAAGACGCGCATGATACGGTCAGTAGTGATTTGAAATATCCGCTGGCGTATGGGTATGCGTGTGTGGGGAAAGTTATGGAAATAGGAAAGAAGGTGAATAGGGAATGGGAAAATCGTTTGGTATTTTCGTTTCAACCGCATACATCACGCTTTATAACGAAGACCGAATGCCTATTCCCAATTCCCGCTTCGCTCTCGCCTGAAACTGCTTGCTTTTTCCCGAACATGGAAACCGCCGTGAACTTGGTTCAAGACGGCGCGCCGATTTTGGGCGAAAGAGTTTTGGTTTTGGGTCAAGGTGTGGTTGGTTTATTAACCGCCTCTTTGTTAAGTGAATTTCCGCTAGAGAGTTTGGTGGTTGTGGATAATTTTGAGTTGAGAAGAGGCGTTTTAGTAGAAAGTGGAAAATGGGAAATAGGAAGTCTTAGGTCTAAAGTCAAAAGTCTTTCAGTTGATGATTTACATAAAGAATCGTTTGCCTACACGCAAAATAAATTTGACTTGGTGTATGAATTAACTGGCTCACCCACTGCTTTGAATGATGCCATTGAGTTAACCGCTTTTAGCGGAAAAATTGTCATCGGCTCATGGTATGGCAAAAAAAAATCTGAAGTTAACTTAGGCGGTTCATTTCATCGTTCACGAATTAAATTAATTTCATCACAAGTTAGCGCAATTTCGCCAGAGTTATCAGGTCGTTGGGATAAATCTCGCCGCTTTGATGTGACTTGGCAAGCGTTGGAGCGAGTTAAACCTGAACAGTGGATTACCCATCGCTTTTCATTAGATGATGCGAGCAAAGCATATCAACTGTTAGATGAAAATCCACAAGAGACGATACAAATCATATTTACTTATTAAGGATGTTACGAAAATGCACGCAACATTTTGGCAAAGAGTGAAAGCATTTTTATGGGATTATTTATTAATTGCATGTTACTTAATTTTAGCGACTATTATTTTTGTATTTTTACCGATTTCACAGTTTTTTGAAAATAGAATTCAAGCGCAATTAATCGGGTTCGTACTTGTGACTTTACCAGTTACTTTATATTATGCGTTTTCGGAGTCGTCGCCAAAACAAGGCACATTTGGAAAACAAAAACAAACAATAAAAGTTGCGGATGCAAACGGAAGTCAAATTTCGTTTTTTCGCGCTTTGATGCGAAATCTATTAAAGTTTCTTCCTTGGGAAATTTCACATACTGCAATTTGGCAAATCAATTTTTATCCAGATACAAATCCAATCATAATCAATCTCGGGTTTGGGCTTGTATATTTATTAATTGGGTTAAACATCGCCAGTATGTTGACGACCAAGACTCATCAGACAATTTATGATTTAATAACAAAAACTTTTGTTATAAGAAATTAATAATTTTATGAAATTTAATTACACAACGCTTGAAACTTGTCATACTGCAACAGGTATTGTTTTAGTGATTGATGTGTTACGCGCCTTCTCCACTGCCGCGTATGCGTTTTCACGCGGGGCAAAAGAAATTTATTTAGTCAGTGAAACGCAAGAGGCGTTAGACTTAAAATCAAAAACAAAAAATGCCAAAGCGATGGGAGAAGTCGGTGGGCTACCGCCTAAAGGGTTTGACTTTGGGAATTCTCCCACGCGTATTCTCGAACATGATTTGACAGGCGTTACCCTAATCCAAAGAACAGTCGCAGGGACTCAAGGGGCTGTGCGTTGCAAAATTGCAGATGTAATGTTAGCCACAAGTTTTGTGGTTGCACAAGCAACAATAAATTATGTTTTGAAATCAAACCCAAACGAAATTACGTTTGTTATTACAGGCGGCATGAATAATGATGAAGATGTAGCCTGTGCCGAATTTTTAGAGAAACAATTTACAAATCAAGAAGTTGAGGCGCAGAGTTTTATCAAGCGTGTGTATGATTCGCGTGACGCGCTTGAACAAATGCCAGACCATCCGCAATTTCCAAAAACGGATTTAGATTATTGCTCGCGCATTAATTATTTTGATTTTGCGATGCCGATTACAAGAAAAAATGATTTGCTTGTGATGCAGGCAATAAAAATTTAGGAGACTTTGATGTACACATTAGGCGTTCGTCGGGATTTTATTGCGCGTCATTTCTTAATTGGAGGGGATTGGGGACCTGAGAATTTTCCTAACTCTCATCATTACGCGCTTGAATTACAACTCACTGGAAATGAACTTGACCAGCATGGTTATCTTGTAGACATTGTAGATGTCGAAAAATATTTGGATGAAATCGTTGGTTATTACAAAGAGCAGATGTTAAATGAAAAACCTGAGTTTGCGGGATTAAATCCATCCATTGAGCATTTTGCGCGGATTTTGTGCGTTGCACTAAATGAAAGAATCAAAGCAAAAAATATTTTGCAAGTGAAAGTCACGCTGTGGGAAAACGATTCGGCATGGGCAGCATATCAAGTTGACAGGTTGAAAGGTTAGCAGGTTTGAAAATCGGATTTGTCATTTACGGCTCGCTTGATACATTAAGTGGCGGATATTTATATGATAGAAAATTGATTGAATATTTAAGAAGCGCGGGAGATACGGTTGAAATCATCTCTTTGCCGTGGAGAAATTATTTTTCTCATTTAACAGATAACTTCACTTTCAAATTACCAAAAGGTTTTGATATTTTGATTCAAGATGAATTGAATCATCCATCTTTAATTGGCGCAAATCGTGGGAAACATCCGTACCCAATTATCAGTTTGGTTCATCATTTAAGATGTTCTGAGTTAAGACCGAAATGGCAAAATGATTTTTATCGAGTTGTTGAGAAAAAATATTTACAAGGTGTGGATGGGTTTATTTTTAACTCGCAAACAACAAAGAAAGTAGTGAATAGTTTAATAGGGAATAGAAAACCTAATGTAATTGCTTACCCACCCACTGATAGATTTGGCAATGCAATATCAGAAAAAGAAATTATGGAGAGAAATAAATCGAAAGAATTAAGAATTTTATTTTTGGGGAATGTGATGGAGAGGAAGGGATTGCATGTTTTGCTTTCAGCAGTCAGCGGTCAGCGGTCAGCGGTTAGAGTAGATATTGTGGGTTCATTAAATGTTGAACCAAATTATGCAAAACGGATTCAGGCATACATTACTGAAAACAATCTTTCCTCTTTCGTCTTTCTTCATAATTCCTTAAATAATGAGCCATTAAAAGAAAAACTCAAAAACGCTCACATTCTCATCGTCCCATCCAGTTATGAAGGTTTTGGCATTGTATATCTCGAAGGCATGTGCTTTGGTCTCCCCGCTATTGGCACAACGGCTGGCGCAGCGAGTGAAGTCATTGAGCATGGAAAAACTGGATATTTAATCGAGCCGAATGATGCGGCGTCGCTTGCAAAAATTATTTCAAACCTTGCAGAAGATAGAAACTTATTAAATCAACTTTCACGCAACGCAAGGGGAAGATACATGCGTCAGCCAGTATGGGAAGAAACTGCAGAGCAAATCCGACAGTTTCTTTTGAAGATGATATAAAAAAAGCCTGCGCTTTCGCACAGGCTCTTTTTTGTCTTAGCTCAATACAGTTACGTTACTGGCTTGAGCGCCCTTCGGACCTTGTTCCACCGTGAACTCCACCTTTTGTCCTTCTTGTAGGTTCTTGTAGCCCTCGCCCTGAATAGCGGAGAAATGGACGAAAACGTCTTTGCCGCCTTCGCGTTCGATAAAGCCAAAGCCTTTGTCGCCGTTGAACCACTTCACTGTACCAATTATTCTGTTAGACATGTTTTGCCTCCTATGGCAATAAAAAATGTATAGGTCAATCTGTTCGTTCCATCGGAGGTCAAAACAAAACTGCCCACAGTAAAAACTGTGAGCAGTCGCTGTTCTTCAAGCCAACGTAACTTACCGTTTTCCTATCTGCCTCAACAATAACACACTATGGGGCAAGAGTCAATCAAAATATGATAATTCGTTTCCCCAAGCATACACAGTGAAAATGCTATAATCTCATTATGAATTTTTTAATTACAGGAGCGGCGGGTTTTCTCGGCTCGGCGCTTGCCAATCATTTAGCGCAACAAGGTCATCAGGTGCGCGGCTTAGACGATTTATCCACTGGCGACCCGCAGACTTTATTGCCCGATGTGCATTTTACGCGCGGCGATGTGAGCGACCGCCCCAAATTGTGGACGTTGCTTCAAGATGTTGATGTTGTTTATCATCTTGCGGCGCGCGTTTCCGTGCCCGAATCTATTTTATACCCGCGAGATTACAACGCCGTCAACGTTGGCGGAACGGTGGCATTGATGGAAGCCATGCGCGATGTCGGCGTGCGCCGCGTCGTTCTGTCTTCATCAGGAGCAGTGTATGGCGACTTAAGGGATTCATCTTTAGCGGAGTCTTTAACCCCAAACCCACGCTCGCCTTATGCGGTTTCTAAACTTGCGGCGGAGTATTACGTCCGTACGATTGGCAATTTATGGAATATTGAAACGGTTAGTTTAAGAATCTTCAACGCTTATGGACCTGGTCAGCATTTGCCGCCCTCACACCCCCCGGTTGTGCCTCATTATCTTCGTCAGGCATTAAGAGGCGGCACGTTAGTAGCGCATGGAGACGGAAGCCAAACGCGCGATTATATTTATGTGGACGATGTGGTCAGCGCGATGGTCGCCGCCGCAACCGCCCCAAGCGTAAACGGCTTGGTGATTAACGTCGGCTCCGGGGTGGAGACTTCTATCAAAGAATTAATTCGCCTTGTGTTAGAAGTCACCAACAGCAAAGCCAATGTGGTGTATAACGCGCGCGCTTCGGGGGGCGTTTCGCACATGAAAGCGGATTTGAACTTAGCAAAAGAAAAATTGCGTTTTACGCCTTCAATCAAGTTAGAAGAAGGGTTGAGATTAACGCTTAAGCGCGACGCAAGATTCAAATGAACCTCAGCCTGCCGTCTGCGGTCATTTCGATATGAAAAAAACTCTTCCAAGAAAATTCTACAACCGCCCCACACTCGCCGTTGCGCGCGACTTATTAGGCGCGAGATTAGTTTATATTTCCAATGGAAAAAAATTAGTTGGATTCATCGTTGAAACCGAAGCGTATATTGGAGAAGACGATTTAGCCTGCCATGCAAAGGCGGGAAGAACCAAACGCACCGACCCAATGTACGGCGAAGCGGGTCATGCGTATATTTATTTCACATATGGGAATCATTGGATGTTGAACGCCGTCACCGAAGAAGAAGGTTTCCCTGCGGCGGTGTTGATTCGGGCAATTCAGCCGATTGAAGGGGTTGAGTTAATGATGAAGCGCCGTAAAGGGCGCGATACCTTTGGACCAGGTAAACTGACTCAGGCGATGGGAATCACCAAAAGGCAAAACTATGCCGACTTGACAGAGCCAACTTCCCCGTTGAGAATCGAAGCGGGCGTTAAAATTCCAGATAAAATCGTGACGATTACCCCCCGTGTGGGGTTAAATCAAACGCCAGAGCCTTGGTTTTCAAAACCTTGGAGATTTTTGGTAAACGATTGGACTATATCAAAAGAGGAAATGGCTTTATCAGACTAAAATCCTCACAATGACATTAAGGAGACGCTATGGGTTTACTGGATGGAAAAAACGCGCTGGTGTTCGGTTTGGCAAATGAACGTTCGATTGCTTGGGGCATTACGCAGGCGTTTAAACGCGAGGGCGCTAATTTAGGAATTAGTTATGCGGGCGAAATGCTGGAAAAACGCGTGAAGCCGCTTGCCGAACAAGTCGGTTGCACATGGGTAGAACAATGCGATGTGACCAAAGACGAAGATATTAAAGCGGTGGCGGAAAAAGCCGCGCAACATTTTGGGAAAATTGACGTGTTGGTGCATTCGATTGCTTTTGCCGGTAAAGATGAATTGAGCAAACCGTTTCATGAAACCAGCCGCGAAGGGTTTAGGATTGCGATGGATATTTCTGTGTATTCATTTGTGGCGCTGACGCACGCTTTTCTGCCAATTCTTAACCCGGGCGCTTCAATTATGTGTTTGACGTATGGTTCGGGCGCGGTAAAAGTTGCCCCGCATTACAATGTGATGGGCGTCGCCAAAGCCGCATTAGAATCTGCAACGCGCTATTTGGCGTATGATTTAGGTCCGCAAAAGATTCGGGTGAACGCGATTTCAGCGGGACCGATTCGCACCTTAGCGGCGGCAGGCGTGGGCGGGTTTAGAGATATGTATAAGCATTTTGCCGATTTATCTCCCCTGCGTGAAAATGTGACGATTGAAGACGTGGGCAATACGGCAGTGTTTTTAGCGTCCGATTTATCAAAGCGCGTAACGGGTGAAGTCCAATATATTGATTCTGGCTTCAATATTATGGGCGTGCAAATTAGCGCAAAAGAAGAAAAAGGCGAGTAAATTATGAATGGTCAAGTAGGGTTAAATGAAACGAAACCCGCATTAAGACCATAAGTTTTCAAATCAATTTAAATGGCAACCATGACCGCTGGTTTCAATACGCCCTTCGCTACAAACGCTTGGGGCTACTCAACCAGCGGTTTTGTTTTAAGGGTAAAATTAACTTAATATGTTTAAACGTAACGCAACTCCTACTGAAACTTCTCAACCTGTGCAAGCGGTGGAGAGAATTACATCGGTGCTTGGTTCTGGGGTGATTTGGCACGGCAGCATCAACGGCTCTGGCGGCGTGCGTATTGAAGGCGCGTTTGAAGGCGAAATTGCGCTACGCGGTATGTTGGTCGTTGGCGAAACAGGGCGCGTTACCTGCCAAAATGTGCGCGCGAATACGGTCATTGTGGCGGGCGCCGTGCGCGGCAACATCACCACGCAAAAACTTGAAATTCGTTCTTCTGGCAGAGTTTGGGGAGACGTGGTCACGACGGCTTTTGTCACGGAAGAAGGGGCATTTCTGCGCGGGCAAATTCGCATGGAAGAATCGGTTGAATTAAACCTCGAACCCGCTCCCGAAACGACGCCCTCCGAAGCGGCTGTGGAAGAATCCATTGCCCAAACGCAGATGCAAATTCCTGAATCCCCTATCATTGACGCAACGCAAAGACTGACGCGCAAGAAGAAAACAGAATCGTAATTTGACCTTCCCTCCCCCTCTCCAAAAGGAGAGGGGAATTATTATATGAAATATACAGACCTCAAGATACAAACGCAACGCGAATTCCCAAACAATATGCGCAGCCGGGGCTTTGGCTGGCTGGCGCGCGCGGGGTATGTCACTCGTGAAAATGAATTAACAGATTTAGGAAAACGTTTCATTTCACATTTACAAAAACTATCAAAAGATTCATCTTTTGCTTTCCCTCTTTCTTTTTATACAAACGAATCTAAATCCGCTTTCTACTTTGCGCTTTCCGCTGGCGATATACAACTCATCCACTGCGAATCTTGCAAATATACAGAAAGACTGGAATTAGCAAAATTTGAAAAACCTGTAAGGGCGGCTCGCGAGTCGCTCTTACCAATTGAAAAAATAGAAACGCCTGATTGCAATACGATTGAGTCGCTTGCCCATTTTCTCAACCTTCCCAAAGAAAAAACCGCCAAAGCATTAATGTTCACTCGCGTATCGGACCAGCGATTTATATTCGTCGTCGTGCGCGGAGATATGACCCTAAGCGAGGCGAAATTAAAAAACTCCATAGGCGAAATAAAACTCGCCACAGCGGAAGCAATTTCCAAAGCAAGGGCTGAGGCGGGGTACGCCTCGCCGATTGGCTTGAAAGACGCATTAATCGTCGTAGATGATGTAATTCCGCAATCGCAAAATCTCGCCGCAGGCGCAAACGAGGCTGGTTATCATTTCATCAACACAAATTACGGCAGAGATTATCAAGCCGACCTTGTTGCCGATTTGGCGCTTGCAAAAGCAGGCGACGCTTGCGCAAACTGCGGAAATCAACTCTCAGTTCAAAAAGCGCTGGCATTGAAAACAAACGGCAAATTTCATTTTGAAAATATTTTATTGGCGCTTGCAGAAAGTTATCACGACGACAAAGGGCTGACGTTTCCAAAATCTTTTTCTCCTTTTGACGTTTATTTAATGCACGTTCCAAGCAAAACGATAAACGTCAAAGAAAAAGCGCAAGAAATTTACGCCCAATTACAAAGCGCCGGCGTTTCAGTTTTATTTGACAATCGCGATGAACGAGCGGGAGTCAAATTCAATGATGCAGATTTAATCGGTTGCCCTTTAAGAATCACAATCGGCGAAAAAGCGTTACAAAACGGAATGGTAGAATTAAAAACGCGCAAAACCGGCGAAAACCAAAATTTGCCTTTAGAAAATTTAATAGCAAAAATCATTGAAGTAAAAAATAAGATATGAAATCGGGTCATTTTCCTCCGCCCAAAAGAAAGGGCTTAATTGTTCACGGCGCAATTCTATCGGCTTTAATCGTTGTTCTGAGCGTTGGGTTAATCAATTTATCGAACGCCGAGGTTGGGGCGGCTTTTTTGATTTCGCTTTTAGTTTCGTTATTTGCTTTTCTTCCTATTCCTTTTTTTGCTTATCGCGCTTACGCCTTATGGCGCGCCGATTATTTCATTGACCGCGACAGCCTTGCCATTCATTGGGGGTTACGCGTTGAAGATATTCCGCTCAACGACATTGAATGGATGCGCCCTGCCGATGATTTGACCAACCCGCTTACATTACCGCCTCTTTCGCTTCCCGGTGGAATTTTAGGGATGCGCCGCCACCCCGATTTAAGCGCAGTCGAATTCCTCGCCGCCGATAAGAAAAAACTTTTGCTCGTTGCCACCGCCAAAAAAATCTTCGTCATCTCGCCAGACGACCCCGCCTCCCTCACGCAAACATTTGCGCGCGCCACCGAACTCGGAAGCCTCGCCCCCGTCGCGGCGAAATCGGTCTATCCATCGTTTGTTTTTACGCAAGCGTGGGGCAACAATCTTGCGCGCTATCTTTGGATTGTCGCCCTGCTGCTTAACATCGGTTTATTTATTTGGGCAAGTTTAATTATCCCCAGCGCCTCACAAGTGATTTTAGGTCAAAGACCAGAGCCTTCTCCCTCCTCGCAATTAATTATTTTGCCGGTGGTCAGTTTATTCATCAGCGTTATGGGTTGGATTGCAGGTTTATATTTTTACCGCTGGGAGCGCGAACGGGTTTTAGCGTTTATCGTTTGGGGGTCTGGCGCGCTGACCAGCCTATTATTTTTATTAGCGGTTTTACAAATTCAAACTTTATAAAATAACTCCATGCAACTTCTTTACGGTTCTCTCCTCGCCCTTGTCATTTCATATCTTGCCTACAAAGCCCACAGCCTCAACAAAAGCGGAGCCGTTGCCGCGTTTTTTGTCGGCGCGATTATTTTTGGAATAGGCGGTTGGCGCTGGGCAATTATCTTGCTGGCATTTTTCATCACATCTTCCGCTTTAAGCCGCGCCTTCAAAAAGGAAAAACAAAATCTGGACGAAAAATTTTCAAAAGGCAGTCAGCGCGACGCAGGGCAAGTGTTTGGCAACGGCGGCATTCCCGCATTTTTTGCCGCGTTAAATTTTTTCTATCCAAACGAACCTATCGTCTGGCTATGTTTTTCCGCTTCTCTCGCCGCCGTCAATGCCGATACATGGGCGACCGAACTCGGCGTGTTAAACCCAAGCCCGCCGCGCATGATTACAAACTTAAACAAAACAGTGGAAAAAGGCGCTTCGGGCGGAATTTCTCCGCTGGGGATATTCGCTTCTTTACTCGGTTCAGGCTTCATTGCCCTTCTGGCAATTTTTCTTAACCCCAACCTGGGTTTGCCAAAGGCTAGCGCCTTCTTACTCATTACTTTTGCGGGTGTAGCGGGCTCTCTATTCGACTCATTCCTCGGCGCTACCGTTCAAGCCATGTACTTTTGCCCCACAGATAAAAAAGAGACTGAAAAACATCCACTACATACTTGCGGCGCGCAAACAATTCACATTCGCGGATGGAAATGGCTCAATAATGATTTGGTCAATTTTACTTGCGGGTTGTTTGGCGTTCTGATAGCGCTTCTACTATTCGAAAGGTATTTCTAATATGATTTCATCAAAACCTATCCTCGTCACTGGCGCCAGCGGGTTTATCGCCCTTCACACCCTCGCCCAACTTATTGAGCGAGGATATACGGTTCGCGGCACGGTTCGGTCTATGCAAAAAGCGGCTGAGACGCAAGAAACCGTCGTCAGGCTGGCGCAGAAAAACGTTCAGGTAGAGATGATGCCCGCCGAATTGAATCAAGACGAAGGGTGGAAAGAAGCGATGCGCGGCGTCGAATATGTATTGCATGTCGCGTCTCCTTTTCCATTACAAGAGCCAAAACATGAAGATGAATTAATCAAACCCGCCGTTGAAGGCACATTGCGCGTGTTGCGCTTTGCGCATGATGCGAATGTAAAGCGCGTGGTTGTGGTTTCATCGAATGCGGCTGTTTCTGCGGGCTACGCCGGCGAGAATAGAACGTTTACCGAAAACGATTGGTCGAAAGTGGAAAATAATATTGGGGCATACTCCAAAAGCAAAACATTGGCGGAGCGCGCCGCGTGGAATTTTATTCACAGCGCGGAAAATAAAAACAAAATGGAAATGGTCGCCATTAACCCGCCATTGGTGTTTGGACCTGTGCCAAATAAAAATTACAACACCTCGTCCGAAGTGATTCGCGCTTACCTGTTGGGGCAAGTACCCGGCACAGCAAAAATAAAAATGGCATGTGTAGATGTGCGCGATGTCGCTTCAGCCCTTATTGCCGCAATGGAAATTAAAGAAGCGGCTGGGCATCGTTTTCTCGTTTCGGCAGGCGAATTGTGGACGAAAGAAATCGCGCAAATATTGCATGATGAATTTGCAAAACGCGGTTATAAAGTTCCTACCATGCAACTGCCTAGTTTTTTGGTGCGGCTCGTCGCCTTGTTTGACCCTAAAATCCGCGCGGTGGTAAATTCATTAGATTGGGATTTTCATATTTCCAGCGAAAAAGCCAAACAAATTTTGAAATGGAATCCGCGCCCGCCTAAAGAGGCGGTTTTATCTATGGCGGAAAGTTTAATAGAACAAGGAATTTTATAAATGACGCATCGCGCTTCTTTATTCGCCGTTTGGATGGGAAATATCGTTTTATTGGCAGGGCTGGCAACGTTGGCGTATTTGGGTTTTTATAACCGCTACTGGGCAGAAGACTGGTGCTACAGCGCCGACGCGCGCGAATTAGGCACAGTGGGCGCCACGCTACAATACTTCAACCCCGAAGGCATTGGGTATTCAAACAATCGCTATACCTTAACCTTGTTCTCCGCGCTGACGGAAAACGTTTTAGGGATGTTCGGCAATCAAATTTTTGCGGCGCTGACCATTGTCGCATGGGTATTAGCCAGCGTATGGGCGCTATATAACCTCGCAAAATTATTTCAACCGATTCCGTTTCGTTTTTTGTTATTCGCTTCGGTCTGTTTAATTTATTACAACTTGTATATTTCGCCGCAGCTCTTTCAGATTTTATATTGGCGTTCCGGCGTTTTGCCTTATAGTTCCGCTTTAATTTTTGGAATCATCCTGCTTGGTTTTATCGCCTCGCAAATGAATCAAACCAAACCGATTGCATGGTACAACGCTGCCGCCGCGCCGATTGCCTTCTTTGCCGCCGGCTTGGGCGAAATCAGCGCCACCTTATTATTTAGCGCCGCCAGCGTTTTGCTCCTCGGCATTGGGTATGCTAAAAATAAAAAACAAGGCTGGGCAGAAAGGTCTTTTCAAACCGCGTTTATCGTTTGGTTATTTTTACTACTGGGCATGGCGGCGCTGATTCTTTCCCCGTCCAACGTTCGCCTTGAAAACATGAGCGTTAAACAAGCGCCGCTTTCCGCTGTGCCGGCGCTCTCTGTTCGCTATGCGCTTGATTTTATTTTCATCTCGTTAAGGACATTGCCCATTCCGCATCTTATTTTTAGCGGAACAATCTTCTGCGCCGCGGTTTTATATGAAAGAAATCGCGCCGCTTCGCCCCTAACGGGAAAGCAGATTCTGCTCCTGTTCATCTTTACCAGCCTCATCGCTTTCCTCCTTATTATCGCTATTCAAGCGCCAACCGCATATTTCTATTCCTCCACGCCAGACCCACGCGGAAAATCGTTGGCGCGTTTTGTCATGTTAGCCAGCCTTGCCTTTCTCGCTTGGCTGGCTGGCGTGTGGACGTCGCAAAAAATAAAATTTCAGTGGGTCGCCTTTGCTTCCGTTTTATTTATTCTTGCCAGTTCCGCTTATACCGCCCGCAGTTTTATCAACATCTACCGAGAAGAATTTCCGTATTTTGTCTATCGCGCAGAATTATGGGATGAAAGAGACGCGCTCATCAAAGCCGAAAAAGAACAAGGAAACACGCTCATTGAAGTCCCCGCGATTGATACCGCTCAAATTGACGTGCGCGATATGTTCGTCACACGCGGCAAAGGTTGGACAGAGTTTGTGCAAAACTGCGCTTCACGATATTACCAAGTGGATGGATTGAAGGTTCAGGATTAATCAAAACCCCAAGTTCTTAGCGAGCGCGGAGCGTTGCAAATAACTTCTCTGACTGATTCGCAAAAGCGTCTAAGGGAATTTCTTTTCTCGTCAGAGCCAATAAGGTATGGGTTAACAAGTCATTGACAGGCGTGGGAATGCCTAAGCGTTTCCCCTCGCGCGCCACCGCCCCATTCAAATACTCCACTTCGCTTTTGCCGCGCCCAGAATACAGGTCAATATGAAACGACGGCATTTTATTGCCTCGTCCGCCGCCCGCCACGCGCGAAACAATCGGCCGAGAAACCCAAAGCGGAAGTTTGGTGGCAAATGCTAAAGCGCGCGCAGGCGTGGCAGGCACATCCACCACTTCTAACTTCATGGCGCGCATCACCGCCAAACATTCACGCAACATTGCAATTTCAAGTTTATAGGCATACTTATCGCTCAACACCTGGCGAGCGTTCATATTCAAAATCGCCGACGAAGCGTTTGCCACCAAATTTGTAAACAATTTAGACCATTTCATGCTTTCAGCATGTGGGTACAAACGGCATTTCAAAAACGCCTGATTAAATATCTCCGCTAGTTTTTCAGAAAGCGGATGCCCAGCCGCCACCCCCACGCCGCGCAGTTTTTCTAACACAATATCGCCCACATTTCTTTTTTTCACCGCCGTCGTCACTGTGCCGTAAAGCGCTTTATCTTTCCCAAGCGCGTTTGCAATCAACGGTTCATTATCCACCCCGTTCGATAAGCATAAAATCGGCGGGAGTTTTTCGGCGAGCGGTTTCAGCGTCTCCAACAAGGCGGGCATATCGTAAGACTTCAACGCCACAATGGCAACGTCAAATGGACCAAAACGCAAAGCCGCTTCGATAGACGATTCAAAGGTAAAAGCGCGCGACTCGATAAGGAAGGCTTCTTTTGCATTTCTTCTTTCATCCAACGTTAAATCTAACCGCAAGCCCCGCGCCTTCAATTCGCTAATGTTTTTTTCCCTTTCTACAAACGTCGCCGCTTGCCCCGCCAAAAGAAGCGAACCGCCGATATACGTTCCAATTGCGCCTGCGCCAAAGATAAGAAATTTTAGATTCATAGTTTATTAGATGTACGACCGTGAATATACAACGTACAAGCCCATCTTTTTTTATACATCGCCCTACTCGCCTTGCCAATGGGCATGGTCGTTTAAGGCGTCCACCGTCCAACGATGCTGATTGGGAGAATAAATAAGGCGCGCAAACGCGGTGTTATTAAACCGAAAGCGAGTTCCTGCATCGTTGGCTTGCGGCGCCACGCCCACCACTGCGTGCATGACTTGATTCAACAACCCGCCGTGCGAAACAATCAAATACCGAGCGGGCTCGCGCTTTAACAAATTGTGCAAAGCCTGCCCTGCCCGTAAAAATAATTCCCAATCGCCTTCTCCATCGCCGCCCACAGAATCGTAAGGGGTATAAAAATCGGGTTGGTCAAAATTATCTTGCACTTCTTGGGCGGTTAAGCCTGAAAATTGACCGTTATGCCGCTCTAGCCATAACTCTTCAAATTCAATGTTTAAGTTCAAAGCCGAGGCGATAATTTCAGCGGTCTCTTTGGCGCGCGAAAGCGGGCTTGAAATTACAAAATCAAAGTGCATTTTTTCTTTTTTCCAGCGCTCTGCCAAAGCGCGGGCTTGGGCGCGTCCGCGTTCTGTTAATGGAAATTCGGCTTGCCCCTGCCAGCGCGACTCGGCATTGCCGACCGATTCGCCATGTCGTAATAACGTAATGATGAAATATTTATTCCTGCTGTCCATCGTCTAAAGTTTGTCCTTTTATCAAATACACTGGGCGGCGTTTTACCTCTTGAAAAATATAACCGACATACACGCCGATAAACCCCAGCAAAATCATAATAATTCCGCTGGCAATTAACAAAACCCCCATCAAAGAGCTCCAGCCTGGCACAACCCGCTCGGTATTGTTTGTGAGCCATAACGTCAGCACATAAGTCAATTGGGCGCAGGCTAAGACAAAAAACGCAAGCCCGGCGCTCAACCCAATATACAACGGCGCAAGCGAAAAAGAAAAGATTGCGTCTGAAGCCAGCCGCAACATCTTCCCTAAAGAATATTTTGACGCGCCTGCGATTCGCTGCGGCTCTTCATACGGAAGGATAACGCTTTTATAGCCCATCCATGAAATCATGCCGCGCAAAAAGCGATGATATTCGCGCATAGAGCGCAACCCATGCAAAGCGTTTCGATTCATTGCGCGAAAATCCGCCGCGCCTTGAATCACCTGCGTGCCGCTGATTTTGTTAATTAACCAATAAAAAAAGTTCGATGAAACTTTTTTGAACGAAAGCCCGCCGCTGTCCATCCGCTGGGTTTGCACAATATCATAACCGTTTTGAATCAACGCAATCATTTGCGGAATCATCTGCGGCGGGTGTTGCCCGTCGCTGTCCATCGAAATCATCACATCGCCTTGCGATGCGTCCATGCCGGCCGTCAATGCGGCTTGATGCCCAAAGTTGCGGCTTAACTGGATGAGAGAAACTCTTGGGTCTTTGGCGCAAATTGACCGAAGCGTATCCGCTGTCCCGTCGGTTGAGCCGTCGTCCACATAAATAAATCGAAACTCATGAGGGAGAGAATCAATCACAGAACAAACGTCTTGATAGGTTTGCGTAATCGATTCAACTTCATTAAAAACGGGGATGACTAAATCAATCTTAAGTTGAGCGGGCATTGATGTGATTCTACCATGCGCTTTAGGATTGTTCTTTACGCGCCGTAGGCGTAATAAAACCGCCGAGGGCGGCGGTTGAGCGTGACGCTTTGTTTCGCTTCATAACCGAACCTGATGCCTGTTTTCTAACAGCCGAAGCGTTCTCTCCGCCTCGTCATTTTTTTGCGTTTCGTTCCAATGAAGCGTTTCGCCTAAAATTTCGGCTAACTCTAGCAAACTATGCGTGGAGAGTTTTCCAAGCATTGCCAGCATAGAGCGGCGCAAAATTAAGTCGTCAAGATGTTCCACTTTTTCATGTTGGATAATGTATATGATTTCGCGTTTGGAATAAGCGGGTAAAAATTTTAGCGGCTCATCGGGCGCGTTTTTTATAAAGTCGGCAAAGGCTTCGGCGCGCGTACCGTATCGTTCAAATAAAATTTCAAGCCTTTCTTTTGATAAGCCTGTCCATGCGGCAAGCCCGTTGATGAGTTTTGTTTTTTCTTCTTGCGTTTGAGGATACCCGCGCCCGCCGCCAATTTGCAATGATTTGGTGTCTTTTTTTCTTGAGATGCCCAAAAAGTTTAAAGATTTATCCGCCGCTTCTTCGGCGAAAGCGCGGAAGGTCGTCCACTTGCCGCCCACGAGCGAATAGACTGGAAATTGGAGATTTGTCCAATCGCCGCTTAAGACTTGAATAGAATGGTCGCGGCTGTATTGCCCAGTGGATTTGGCGTTGCCGCTTTGTAATGGGCGCACGCCTGAGTAGCGAAAGACAATATGTTCATAAGTGACTTTAATGTTTGGAAACACGCGCCCAATCATTTCAAGGAAATAATTGACTTCTTCATCGGTGCAAAAGGCTTCGTCGGGGTTTTCAATTTTTAAGTCCGACGTGCCGATTAAGACGCGGTCGAACAATGGACAAATGAGAACGATGCGTCCGTCTTTGTTTTCAAAGAAAAATTCATGGTCGCCGATTGCGTCTCGCAGTTCGGGGTGATTCAAAACCAAATGCGAGCCTTTTGTTCCGCCAATAAATTTTGTAGATAATCCCAAACTATGATTTGCAAAATCAATCCATGCGCCAGACGCGTTGATTAATAATTTCGGCTTCACTTCGTAACGTTCATCGGTTAATTCATCGCGCAAGATGACGGTGTCTTTTTCGCCGCTGATAAGGCTCAGGTAATTAACGGCGCGGGCAGATGGATTCTCCGCTTCAGCGTCAAGGATGATGTCCAGCGCGAGGCGTTCGGGGTTGGTAATCAAGCCGTCGTAGTAAACGGCTGTATTTTTTATCTGAGGGTTTAGTTGACGCCATTTCTGCAAAGAAGCCCTGCGCGATAAAAATTTATGTTTGGGAACAATTCTTTGCTTGCCGGTGTAGGCGTCGTACATCATTAAGCCGAGTTTGATGATGAGCGAGCCGCGTTCGGAGGGCGTATCGAGCCAGCCTAAAAATTTAAGCGGCGCGTTGAACACGCCCGAAAAATATTTGAAGATGGGAATTGTGGTCGGCAATGGTTTTACAATGTGCGCCGCATTTTGTAACAAGCGATTCCGCTCGCCCACCGCTTCGCGCACCAAACGAAACTCGCCGTTTTCAAGGTAACGAATGCCGCCGTGCGCCATGTGCGATGAAGCCGAACTCGCCCCTGAGCAAAAATCGGCGCGGTCAATTAATAAAACATCTACGCCGTTAAGCGCCAAATCACGAAACGCGCCAATGCCATTAATGCCTGCGCCTACAATCAGCGCAGAGACTTGCGGTTTTTTTTTGAGTTGAGAAAGAATTTCTTTGCGATTCATAATTTCGATATTCGGTATTCAATATTTGAAACCATCAAACGATTGTCAAGGATCGAATATCGGGTTTTATTCAACCCAATCAAACGTTCTCGTCACCGCTTTCTTCCAACCTAAGTATAACGCCGCTCTGCGTTTTGAGTCCATTTTTGGAGTCCATTCTTTATCGCGTCCCCAATTCTTTTTTAATTCATCGGTATCTTTCCAAAACCCCACTGCCAGCCCGGCCGCGTATGCCGCGCCTAGCGATGTCGTTTCGGCGACTTTAGGCCGCACCACAGGCACGTTCAAAATATCCGACTGAAATTGCATGAGCAATTCATTGAAGACCATGCCGCCGTCCACTTTCAAGGCGCGTAATTTTACGCCCGAGTCTTTTTCCATAGCGTCTAACACTTCGCGGGTTTGATAGGCGGTCGCTTCTAAGGCGGCTCTGGCAATATGCCCTTTATTCACATAACGCGTTAACCCAACAATAACGCCGCGCGCGTCGGATTTCCAATAGGGGGCGTATAACCCGCTAAAGGCTGGGACGAAATAAATGCCGCCGTTATCTTCTACAGATTTGGCTAACGCTTCTACCTCAGGGGAGGTTTGAATCAACGATAGGTTATCTCTCAACCATTGTATCAATGCGCCTGTGATGGCAATAGAACCTTCTAAAGCATAGACCGCTTTTTTATTTCCGATTTTATATCCAAGCGTAGTTAATAAACCCGCTTTGCTTTGCACAGGTTTTTCGCCTGTGTTCAACAGCATAAAACATCCCGTGCCATAGGTGTTTTTCGCTTCGCCTGCTTGGAAGCAGGTTTGCCCAAATAATGCGGCTTGCTGGTCGCCTAAATCGCCCGCGACGGGAATCTCTTTCAAAACGCCGTGTTTCACATTCCCATAAATTTCAGAAGACGATTTTATTTTTGGCAGCATGTGTTTGGGAACGCCCATAATTTTCAAAATCTCATCGTCCCACTCTAACGTTTTGAGATTCATTAACATCGTGCGCGAAGCGTTGGTTACATCCGTAATATGCTCGCCTGTTAAATTCCAAATTAACCAAGTATCTATATTGCCAAAGAGCAAGTCGCCCTTTTTGGCTTTTTCTTTCGCGCCTTTAACATTCTCCAAAATCCATTTGATTTTTGGACCAGAAAAATAAGTTGCTAGTGGTAATCCTGTCTTTTTTCTGAATCTATCTTGCCCGCCTTGTTTCGCAAATTTATTGATAATGACATCCGTGCGCGTATCTTGCCAAACAATCGCGTTATAAATCGGCTTACCGGTGCGTTTATCCCATACCAGCGTAGTCTCGCGTTGGTTCGTCACGCCAATTGCCGCAATTTCAGAAGAGCCAATTCCGCTTTTTTCAAGCGCGCCTTGTATCACTTGCTGAGTGTTGTTCCAAATTTCAAGCGCATCATGCTCCACCCAACCCGGTTTTGGGTAAATTTGCTCATGCTCTTTTTGGTCAAGCGCAACCACATTGCCGTCGTGGTCAAAAATAATAAAACGTGTGCTGGTTGTGCCTTGGTCAATCGCGCCGATGTATTTGGGCATAATTTCACCTCGCAAAAATATAATTTAATTGTAAAACAAAATAGACCAAGAATAAATCTCAGCCCGCTAAAAAAACAGATATATCAAAAAAACGCTCATCCGCGTTTATCTGCAAGGCTCATTATTTTTTCACGGGCTTCCTAGTCGTTTTCTTTGCAGTCGCTTTTTCGGCAGGCTGTTGCGCTTTTTCATCCTCGCCAGACAAAAAATTATAAACAATTAAAGCCAGCGTAGCCCCTATCAATGGCGCAAAAAGATAAATGACATAAGTATAAAGGTTCGTGAAACTTGGTTCGGCAAAAATGGCAATGCCCAATGTGCGCGCAGGGTTAAGCGACGCCCCCGTGAAAGGTCCGCCAACTAAAATTGCCGCCACAAGCGTCAACCCAATGGCTAAACCTGAAAATGCGCCTGTTTTCGCCGCGCCTGTGTTATGCAAAATTGCCGTCGCTAAAAAGAATGTCAACAACGCTTCTACTATCGCCGCCAACGCAGGCGCGGCATTTGTTAATGAACCAACGGTAGCGCCGTCTAACAAACTACCGCCTGAAAACTGCACAATTGTATTCAAAAGCCACCCCGCCGCCGCCGCGCCGCTAAACTGAGGAAGCCAATATGAAAAAAACGCCTCTTGCCATTTGATACTGCCCTTTACCAACATAGTAAACGTTACGGCAGGGTTAATGTGCGTTCCCGAAATATAACCAAATGCAAAAATAAAAGCCGTCACCGTTAAACCATGCGCCAGCGCTACGCCTAATAACCCCGCGCCAACAACGCCTGCCCCCGCGCCAATAAACACCAATGCAAATGTCCCAATCAATTCGGCAACAAATATTTTTGAGTTAAACATAGTTTCTCCAGTGAAATAAGTTAGCAGTGATAACCCTCGTTAACACATTAAGTCGCTACCAGCCTTTTGCGCCCGCTAAAAACGCTTTCCCCGACATGACTTTCTTACCCGCCGGTTGGACTTCTTCTAAAATGATTGAGCCGTCTGCGCAGGTCACTGCGCCTCTTCTTTCAACGGTATGCCTGTTCCCTGCTTCCCCAACTTTTTTCTCGCTTAGGCTCACGCGCCATACCTTTAGCAAATTTCCATTCCATTCAAACCATGCCGAGGGCCATGGGTTCATTGCGCGAACTCTTCTTTCAATTTCATATATAGAATGATTGAAGTTTAATTTGCCGTCTTCTTTTTTCAACATAGGGGCATACGTTGCGCCTTCTTCAGGTTGTGGCTGCGGCGTAACGCTTCCGTCTATCATTTTTGGAAGCGTTTCGATTAATAACTCTGCCCCAAGCGTAGATAATGTTTGAAAAACAGAACCAGCCGTATCGTCGGGCGTGAGGCGAATGGATTTTTTCGCCAGCATGGGTCCGGTATCTAAGCCTTCGTCCATTTTCATAATCGTCACGCCCGTTTCTTCATCGCCTGCGAGGATGGCGGCATTAATCGGCGCCGCGCCGCGCCAACGCGGAAGTAAAGACGCATGCACATTGATACAGCCGAATTTCGGCAAATCTAAAACTTCTTTTTTGAGAATTTGCCCAAACGCGGCAACGACAATGACGTCGGGATTCCATATTTTTAACTGTTCCGTTGCTTCTCTTAATTTTTCAGGTTGAATGATGGGGAGGTTTAATTCTCCTGCCAAAACTTTTACAGGCGGCGGTTTTAATTCACGCCCTCGTCCAGAGGCGCGGTCGGGTTGGGTGACTACGCCAACGACCTGATAATGTTGAGCCAGCAAGCGCAAAGACGGCAATGCAAAATCGGGAGAGCCCATAAAAACAACGCGAATTGACATGCGGCGATTTTAGCACACAGTACCATTGGGTGAAATTGACTGGTTGCATGTTGAAGTGATTGGATGTAAAATAATAAAAATTCCAAATTATTTCTTTAGGAGAAAAAACCATGTCTCAAGCGCCAATGTCCGATATTACCCAAGACGATAAGTTATGGGCAATGCTCAGTTATTTGCTTCCAATCATTGCAATTGTTGTTTTGTTTATGGAAGATAAGAAAAACCGCCCATATGTGAAGTTTAATGCTGTGCAATCTATTGTTGCGGCGGTGTTGGTTTCTATCATTGCTACGGTCACGTTTGGCTGCGGCGGTATTCTTGGCTTTGCCTTTTTATGGTGGGCGTATCAAGCTTATCAAGGTCAAGATGTTCGCATTCCTTTTGTCAGCGATTTTATTCGCAACCAAGGCTGGGCATAGTTTTTTGGCTAATAAAAAGACTCGCGCAATGCGCGAGTCTTTTTATTTAATTATGATAGACTTAATTTGAAAAAAAGGAGAAAATAATGAGCGAACAAATTCCACAAACAAACCTCACGCCGCTTAGCCCAAGCGAAGAACGTCAATGGGCAATGATTGCTCATCTAGGCGTGTTGGTTAATTTATTTTCGGGCATTCTTGGTCCGCTTGTGCCATTGCTGATTTACATAATATACAAAGACCGCTCGCGCTATGTGGCTTATCAATCGTTACAAGGGTTAATCTTCCAAATCATTTGGTGGGTTGGCGGGGGCGTGTTAACAGGCATTGCTTGGGCTATCACAAGCGTTTTAAGCGCCGTTGTGATAGGTGTGCTCTGTATTCCTTTTGCTTGTATCATCAGCGCCATGCCTTTGGTTGCGTTGGGATATGGGGTATACGCTGGGATTGAAACAAATCAAGGAAAAGATTTCAAATATTGGTTAATTGGCGACTGGGTGCGGAGCACGCTCACAGGATAAGCTATTCTATTTTATGGGTAATATTGCAGAAGATGATGCAGGCGAAATTGTTTTTAAGATTTTGCTATAAAAAAACTCGGAAGTCTTTGAGACTTCCGAGTTTTTGATTTTACGGAATGGCAGGGGCAATATCGGAGCCAAGCCGAATTTCAATATCTACCGTTTGGTTCGGGTCTGGGCTAAAGCGAATTTGACGGTTAGAAAACCCAAACGTGGCTTGTAACCATTTGATGGTGTAAAGTTTTGGTCCATACACAATAATAACGGTTTGGCTATATGCTTCAGGCGAGGGACCTAATTCGGTGATGTTCATTCCATATTGTTGGAACAACGCCCCTGCGCGTTGTTCTAGCCCTGTAAACGTTCCGTCTAAAATGCGAACCCGCGCTTCTTCTTCGCGCATTAGAGTCGCTGGGTCGCCTTGGGCTAACGGGCTGGTTGGTCCAGTGGTCGTGAATATTTCATCGCGCAAAATGCGAATTTTATCCATAACAGGTTTTAAGACGCTGGCTTCTTCGCCGCCTAAAATTGTACTGTCAAATATCGCCATGCCTTGTTGCGGGTCAATCACGCCTGTTTTTATGCTTGCTGGAGAAATATCCTTACCTAACACGGCAAGTTGCAAGGCGTCGTCGAAGGTGAGGTTGGTTTTAATGCCATAATTCAGGCGTTTATATAACGTGGTGGATTTTTGGATAAAGGTAGGGAAGTTTTGCGGGTCAAAAATAATTTTTTGCAGCGCCAACACCACTTCTTGCTGGCGGCGGGCGCGGTCGGCGTCTCCGCCGGAGGTTTTACGATGACGCGCATAAGCTAGCACGCTCCAACCAGCGCACAATTCTCTATAACCGCCTGTGGTTAATACGATTTTATCTGTGCCGGGACCGATAGGGTCAAGCACCATTTTTTCGGTTGGGTACACTTGAATGCAGCCGCCAATATCAATTAACTCATCTACCATCACGGTAAATACATTAAAGTCCACTTGCACATAGTAATCCACTGGCACGCCAAGGAGTTGCGAAACGGTTTTCATTGCCAAGCCAGGTCCGCCGCCGGGGAGTTGAGAGCCTTCTCCGCTAGGGTAAGCGGTATTAATGCGGCTATAACCAAAGCCCGGAATATTCACCCATAAATCGCGCGGAATAGATAACATGCCCGCCGTTTTGGTCACAGGGTCAATGGTAAATAAAATCATCGAGTCGGAGCGCGGAGGTCCGTTGTTTTCTTCTAAATCACGCGCATCCATGCCGATAAAGAGGATATTGATACGGCTGGCGCCATCCCATGCGGGCGGGAGGGAAGACTCTGGAACGAGCGCTGGCGTGGGGGGTAATTCGGCAATGGGTGTGCCTTGTTCATTCACGGTAAATTCTTCGCCAACGACGGTTTGCCCACAGTGTGCAGGAGCAATGCCGGGTAATTTGGTAAACGTCCAGCATTGCACGAGGCTATTTACCGAAAGAAACGCCACAATTGCCAAGACCGCTGTAACGCCCCAAAAGATAATTTGGCGCGGCGTTATTTTTATATTTTTCAAGGATTCCAATATTTTCATGTTTCAAAACCTCAAGTTGTAACAGACAAAACCGCCCCGAAGGTTTTTTCCGGCAAGGTACATTGCAAACGCTAACCTTCGGGACGTTGTTTCTAAGGGGTAATATATACCATATCTAAGCCAAGTTTATTTAAGCCTTGCGTTGCCCAATATTGTACGACGGTTGATTCGCGCTCGTTGTTCAAACATTTCATCATGGCAGGGATAGCGCGATGGTCTTTAATTTCGGCTAGGGCGCGGATGGCTAAAATTCGCACGTTGGTATCCGCTTCTTCCATGACCTTTAACAGGCTGGGCGCCGCGGGAGCGCCAATTTTCGCCAAAGCGTTGCTCGCCAAACTTGCCGTGAGCGAATCTTCGTCGTGTAGGGTTTTTATCAACGCTTCGACGGCTTCTTGGCTGGGGCGCTCTACTATGGCTAACGCGGCAGCGGCGCGAACTGAAGGGGATGAGTCGTTGAGGAATGGAAGCAGGTCTCCCGTTTGCGTGTGAGGCGAAGCGGCGAGTGCGCGAAGCGCCCACCAGCGCGTGTCGGCATGATGCGAGCGCGCTAATTCCAATAAAGGGGCAATCGCCGCTTTTCCTAATTCAACAAGCGGGGCAATGGCTTTTTCGGCGCGTTCATCATCCCCGCTGGTTAAATTGGCAAGCAGTTCTTTCATTTGGAAGGGGGAGGGATGGGCAGTGCGTCTTGCGATGTGGAAATCCACTTATCGCCTTCGTCAATGAGCATGACGGGGATATCGTCCACAATGGGGTATTTGCGGTTGCAGTCTTGGCAGATGAGCCATGAATCTTTGTAGTAGGCGAGGTTGCCGTCTTTTTCACGCACGCAATGGGGGCAACGTAAAATTTCGAGTAGTTCTGCGCTAATCATGATGTCTCCTAAAAAAATTGTACCATGTGAAGTTTGAGTTGTCTGAGGCGGTTTTAGGCTAATTCCCGCCCAAGCATAAATTGGCGCGGCGGGCTTTTCTTTCTACATTTTCTGTGCCAGGTCCATATTGGCAAACTGCCGCCCAAGGTTCGTAATGTGTTCTAAATTCGTCGGTAAAGTAAATTTGACCGTTTTTCCAAACTGTGCGCACAACGTGAACGTCTGCGCCTTCGGCGGCGTAATCAATTTGTTTGATTTCGTTTTCGGCAAGTTCTTCGTTCACTTCAAATACAGGTTCTGGCGGGCTGACGGTGTTGACGGGTCCAGACGTTTCCCAAGTGACGCTGCGCCCGTCGGAGGTGGAGTAAATTTTCCATGTAATGGTTCGCGCGGCGGGGTTGACGTAGGTTTCCATGAGCATCCAATAGGGCGTGTCGTTTTGAAATTTGAAATCTACTAACGGGAAATAGACGGTGGCGTCTAACCCGGCGAGGCGAGGATCCACCGCTCCGCTGGCGTCCATTTCGTAATATGAAACGCGGTAAGCGTGAGAGTATCTTTCTATCACTGGAAAGCCCGCAAAGAAAACCGTGCGGAATAAAGTGGTGCTGACCTGACACACGCCGCCGCCCACGCCTTTGATGGTTCTGCCGCCATAAATGATTAATGCTTCGGCAAAGCCATTTTCAAGGCTGATGTCGCTCATGTAATTGCCCATTGAAAACACTTCGCCGGGCGCCACTAGCACGCCATGAAAGTTTTTAGCGGCGGCTTCGATATTTTGAATACGCGCCGCGCTTGAACCATAAAAGTAAGTGGTATGTTCCGCCACGAGTTCGGTAATGCCTAGTTCGGCGCCCGAAGCGGTATCTTGCACTGCGGGGGCTTCTTCTGCCACAATTAAATTCACGGTATGCTCGCCGCGTAAGAGGGCTTCATTAATCGCAAGGATGCTGGCTTCTACGTCCATCACGCGCCCAATGGCAGAAGGGGCTATAGGCTCGAGCAGGCGAGTTTCATCGTTAAAAATGAAGCGCGCATTTTGCGGGGTTTGGTCTACAAAATTTTTTAATTCGGTTAATGAGTTTCGTAAAGAAGCGGGGTCTAAACCCACGCGCATTTCGGCAACGCCGTTGTTTTCAATAACGCTCACCGCCAACATATTGGCTAAGACTGGCGTATCAAACGTCCATGGTCCAGGGTCGCCTGGCACGGCGTTTGGAATGGAGACCACTAAAGGCGCGCTTAAAATTCTACGCGCCGCTTCGGCTTGAGAGGAGACGTCTAAAAGTCTTGGCGCGGTTTCTTGAATCACGAGCGGAACTTCACCGTCACGAAACGATTGTAATTGCGCGCCTAAATAAATTAAGGTAGCGTCTAAATTTAGCGCTCGTCCATATTGCCCAGCCTCCGCAATGACGTTTGTGCCTTCTAAACGCAGGCTCGCTTCGACCACAGGCTGATTCACTTGCGCGGCGATATTTTGTAAATAATTGTACGCCACACGCTGGTCAAAAATCACCACAGGCGGAACATCCACGCCTAAACCGCCAGCGCTAATTTGCTCTGCTAACGCCTCAAACAAACCGCCTTTTCTTCCATATTGATATGCCGCCATGGCGCTGGCGGTAGGGTCAAACACCATGCCTAATTCGGCGGGCGAAGCCACCCAAATAGCATCGCCGTCTCGAAATAAAATTTTTCCATTAATGGGGTACGAAAGCGTTTGGCTTAACTTCACCGCCGCATCGCTCGGAGATAAGCCGGAAATATCCACCCCTGCCACAGAAACGCCGGGGAAAATTCGCCCAGCGTACATTAACTGATAACCCAACACCCACACAACCACAATCGCAAAAAATGTGGATATGCCGCCAATCAGCGTAGCCAATGCTTGTTTAGGAAAATCACGTTGCAAAGTTAGCGTGTTCATATTTAAGAATTATAACGAATAAACCTAAATGCTTATTAATAAAAAGAGTTACAATCAGAGTCATGAAAATTAAAACTTTTTTGACCGCTTTCCTATTGATTTTGACCTCGTGCAACGCGCCCGCTTCTTCTACCGGGCAAGTTGATTCAACAACCGCAACATTAACCTTCACCGAAACATCTCCCCCGCCAACCGAAACATTTACCCCCGCCCCCACCGAAACCTCCACGCCGACCTCCACGCCCACCCACACGCCGCTTCCCGTTGTCGAAAGTATGAAAGCAAAAGTCATAGCCGATAAACTCGTCTGCCGTTATGGACCTGGCGCAAATTATTTGTATTTGATTGCGCTGAATCGAAATACGCCCCTCACCTTAATCGGGCGCGCAAAAGGAAATCATTGGGTGTTGGTAGAAAATAGAGGACGCTCTGACGCGCATGATTGCTGGGTGAATGGCGAGTTTGTGCAAGCCGAAGGCGATATCAGCCATTTGAAAGTTATGTACCCAGACGGATATCAAATTCCCGTTTCGCCATATTACGGTCCCACAACCGTTCTTTCGGCTACGCGCGAAGGAGATGAAATTACCGTAACATGGATAGAAGTTATCGTTAGCCCGGGGAAATATGAAAGCCCCAATATGTTCCCCTACATCGTCGAGGTTTGGCATTGCGTGAATGGCGAATATATTTTTGAAACGCTAGGCACAACCTACCCCGCCATCAAATTCATTGACCAACAAGGCTGCGACCAGCCCTCATTTGGGCGCGTGTATATTCAAGAGAAACATGGCTATGCAGGTCCAGCCGATATTCCGTGGCCAGAGTATTAAGAATAACAAATCTTACGCATTGCCCCAAAAAGTTGATTAGACTAAGCCCCTCACAACGTTCTTTTCGTCCATGAGTCAATAAAACAAAAAAATCCGCCGTCATCAAAAACGATTTGGCGAATTTTTTAGGTCAATTGCTCCTCGAGTAGGACTTGAACCTACAACCTAGCGGTTAACAGCCGCTCGCTCCGCCGATTGAGCTATCGAGGAATGAAAGCGTCCGAGATTATACGGATAAGCGAGAGGGTTGTCAAGTGATAGACTAATACCGTATCAAACTCAAATTTTCTAACTTATTTGTGGTGTGCGTGGCGATAATTTGGCGCACGGTGCCCGTCAGCCCGCGAACGACCAAAGTATCGGTCGTGATATGGTCGCCATAATAACGAACGCCTTTGAGTAATTCGCCGTCTGTAATCCCCGTCGCGGCGAAGAATACATCTTCCGATGAAACCAAATCATCCATCGTCAGCACTTTATCAAAATCATATCCTGCATCGCGCCCGCGTTGCAATTCTTCTTCATCACGCGCATATAACTTGCCTTGAATTTCGCCGCCCATTGCGCGCAAGGCGCATGCGGCGATAACGCCCTCAGGGGTGCCGCCAATGCCGAGCAAAATATCTACGCCGGAGTTGGGCCAAGCGGTCATCAACGCGGCGGCAACATCCCCATCAGGGATGAGGCGGATTCTTGCTCCCGCCTTACGAATCTCCGCCACCATGGCGTCATGCCGCGGTCTATCTAAAATAATGGTGGTCAAATCTTCCACATCTTTATTTTTTGCTTTGGCAACCGCTTTCAAATTTTCGATAATCGGTTTTTCAATATCAATTTTTCCTTTGGCTTCAGGTCCCACTGCAATTTTATTCATATAAACAAACGGACCAGGGTCAAACATTGTGCCGCGCGGGGCAACTGCCACAGTCGCTAATGAATTGGAACGACCAAACGCCAAAGGGCGAGTGCCGTCTATAGGGTCCACCGCCACATCCACGTCGGGCTTTGAACCGTTACCCACTATCTCTCCGTTGAATAACATAGGCGCTTTATCTTTTTCGCCTTCGCCAATGACAATCACCCCGTTCATATCTACCGTTCCGAGAATTAATCGCATCGCATTGACTGCGGCTTGGTCTGCCCCTTCTTTATCTCCTCGCCCCATAAAGCGACCTGCCATCATCGCCCCCGCTTCAGTGACTCGCGCCAACTCCAGCGCAAGGTTTCGAGTGGGTGTTGCGCCAAGAACGTCCATGCTGCCTCCAATTATCTCATGCATTACGCCGCAAGTTTACGTCACAACCTGCGGAATGTTTTTATTACAAAACAAACCACACCAAAAAATAAAAACCAATTGGCGCGCCCCAAAGCCACGAATCGATTCTGTCAAAAAAGCCGCCATGCCCGGGCATAATATCGCTTGAATCTTTAATGCCCGATTGGCGTTTTATCATGCTTTCTCCTAAATCGCCGAGCGTGGGCAATGCGCCAAGCGCCAAGCCCATGATTGTGGCTTGTAAATAGGTCATATCTGTTTTTAAGTAACCGAACGTAGTGAAGACGTATAAATAAAATGCGCCCGTCCATGCGCCGGTAAAGACGCTGGCGATATAGCCTTCCCAACTTTTGTTTGGGCTTAAGCGCGGAGCAATTTTATGCCTGCCGTATGCCCTGCCAATAGAATAAGCGCCTGAATCGCCAGCCCAAATGCAGAACATCACCAGCATAAACCACCAACCGCCCTGCGGAAGGTTACGCAAATCTAACAGATATGCGCCCAGCCAGCCAATATATACAACGCCTGCTATGGCGATGGCAAAGTCAATTGCGGCTTGGTCTCTGCCTGTTTCATATTTGATGAGGTGATATGCCATAGCGATTAAGATGGAAAACGTCAGCGCCACTACGGCATATTCCGCAAAAAACATGCGGGCGGCAATCACCAGCGCCACGCCGCCTATGGTAATAGGCAGGTTTGGCTCAAACTTTACGGCTCGAAATAAATAAACATATTCTCTCGCCGCGCCAATTAAGAACGTGGCTATAACCAAAAAATAAAAGATGCCGCCAATTAACACGGCGGGCAATCCAATTAACATCATAATTAAGGCTGTGACGATTCTTCTACGCATTGGTTTCTTGTAATTCCCCAGCGGATACCTTTCCAAATCTTCTATCACGGTTGGCATACGCTTCGAGCGCTTGGCGATATTCTTCGCGGTCAAAATCGGGCCAAAAGGTTGGGGTAATGTACCACTCTGAATATGCCGCTTGCCAAATGAGAAAGTTGCTCACGCGCAATTCGCCAGAAGTGCGGATGATTAAATCTGGGTCTGGCACGCCTGCGGTAAATAAATATTTGTTAACCAATTCATCGGTCACATCTTCGGGAGCGATGCCATCGGCGATAATTTTTTGAATGGCGCATACAATTTCGTCTCGCCCGCCGTAATTAAAAGCGACATTGACAATTAACCTATCGTTATTTTTGGTAAGGTCTATGGCGTGTAACACTTTTTTTTGGATGCGCGGGTCTAATCGTTCTAACCTGCCAATATGACGTAACTGCACGCCCTCGCGATGCAATTCGTCCAATTCTTTATCAATCACGTCTTGTAAAATAAACATTAAGCCGCGAACTTCTTCGGGAGGTCTGCCCCAGTTTTCGGTGGAAAAAGCGTAAATGGTCAAATACTTAATCCCAAACTCCACCGAAGCGCGGATAACCCGCCTCAAATTCTCTGTGCCTGCTTTATGCCCTGCCAAACGAGGTAAACCGCGTTGAAGCGCCCAACGTCCGTTGCCGTCCATAATCATGGCGACGTGCTGGGGAATTTTTTCTGGCGGGATATTTAAAGGGGTCTCTGTCATGTGCGCTTTAATTCTCCCTCCGCCCTAACCCTTCTCGCAACAGAAGAAGGCTAGGGTGAGGGGGTTGATGTTTACACTTCCATAATATCTTTTTCTTTATGCTGACCTAGCTTGGCAATTTCTTCAATATATTTATCGGTTAACTTTTGTAAATCTTCTTCGCCGCGTTTGAGGTCGTCTTCGGTAATCAGTTTTTCTTTTTCAAAGTCGCGCAAATCGTTATGTAAATCGCGGCGAATGTTGCGCACGGCAATCCGCGCGTCTTCTAAGCGATGATGCACTTGTTTCACTAATTCTCTGCGGCGTTCTTCATTTAATGGAGGCAAGTTGAGGTGAATGACTTTGCCGTCGGAATTTGGATTCAAGCCGAGGTCAGAAGTGCGAATCGCTTTTTCAATATCTTTGAGCGAGCTGGCGTCAAAGGGTTTAATCGTTAAAGTGCGCGGCTCTGGCACGCTAATCGAAGCCATGTTCATTAAAGGCGTAGGAACGCCGTAATATTCAACAGGCAATTTTTCAACCAAGGCTGGGCTGGCGCGTCCGGTGCGAATACTGTTAAGAGCGTCCGTCAACGATTGAATTGCGCCGTGCATACGGCTATCCGCGTCTTTCAACAAACTTTTAATTTCATCAGCGCTCATGCGCTTCCTCCTAAAAAATTTTTACAATATAAGGATACCCTAAAATAGTGATTTATGCTATGGGAGCGAGAGATTCTGAAAAAGATTGAGAGAAAATGCAAGAGCAAAGAAAAAGATAAAACACAGAGTTTTTTATAAACGCAAAATCTCCGCTACCCGCCCGTCACCAGCGTGCCTACGCTTTCGCCGCGCAATGCGCTGATTAACGCCTTCTCGTCCCATAAATTCAACACCATAATTGGCATTTTATTTTCCATGCAATGCGTAATGGCGGTGCTATCCATCACTTCAAGGCGGCGATTCAAAACGTCAATATAGGTCAATCTATCAAACTTTTTTGCGTCGGGGTTCTTTTTCGGGTCTGCGTCATACACGCCGTCTACCTTTGTGGCTTTAATGACCAACTCCGCGTCAATTTCAGAGGCGCGCAAAGCGGCGGCTGTATCGGTGGAGAAAAATGGGTTTCCCGTTCCCGCGCCAAAAATCACCACACGCCCCTTTTCAAGGTGACGAATTGCCCGACGGCGAATGTAAGGCTCGGCAATGGCGCGCATTTCAATAGCAGACATGACGCGCGTATAAACGCCCATGCGTTCTAACGCGTCCATCAATGCCATGGCATTCATCACCGTCGCCAACATACCCATATAATCTGCAGTTGACCTATCCATGCCGCGTTCCAGTCCTTGTTTGCCGCGCCATAAATTTCCAGCGCCAATCACCACCGCCACATCCACGCCCATCTCGCGCACTGCTTTGATTCGGCTGGCAATGGCTTCGGCTTCATCCACGTCAATGCCATAACCCATCGCTCCGCCCAGCGCTTCGCCGCTTAATTTCAACAAGATTCTTTTATATTTTAATTCGGTCATTCATGCCTCCAGTTTATCCTGCCCTTTCTCCATCAGCGAAGAAGAGCGCCACCCTCTTCTATATAGGAAAAGGTTAAAGTGAGGGTATTTTCAAAAAAAGCCAACCCGAAGGCTGGCTTTTTAATCGCTTACGCTTGAGTTGTGCTTTCGCCAAGTTCCCAACGTTGAAAACGTCGCACAATAATATTTTCGCCAATTGCGGCGACATTTTGCAAAATCAATTTTTCAATCGTCACCGATTCGTCGCGGATGTAAGGTTGGCGTAACAAACAAACTTCGTCTTTATATTTTTCAATGCGCCCTTCGACAATTTTTTCCAACACATTATCAGGTTTGCCTTCTTCTTTGGCGCGCGCGCGGGCAATTTCTTTTTCATGTTCCAATTCAGAAGCGGGAATTTGCTCCGCCGTAATATATTTTGGGGCGCTGGCGGCAATTTGCAAAGCAATTTCGTGCGCCAAATTTCTAAATTGTTCATTGCGCGCCACAAAATCAGTCTCACAGTTAATTTCAACCATCACGCCCACGCGCCCGTTGCCATGCGAATACAATTCCACCACCCCATTAGAAGCGTCGCGGTCGGCGCGTTTGGCGGCGGTTGCCATGCCTTTTTCGCGCAGCCAATCTACGGCTTTATCAAAGTCGCCATTGGCTTCTTGCAGCGCTTTACGGCAATCTAACATCGGCGCGTTGGTTGCGGCGCGCAGTTGCTTAATCATTTCAGTTGTAATTTCCATAATTCAATTCACTTTCTCTATTCTTCAGTTTCTTCAACGTCTTCCGCTTTTTTCTTTTCGCGCGGCTTCTTTTCTTCCACAATTTCTTCAATCACTTCTTCAACGGGGATTTCCGCTTTCTTCATCTTCGCCAACGTCGCTTCGCCAAGTAAGATATCGTCGCCCGCGTCGTCATCCGCTTCCACTTCGACCTTCAAGCGGGCTGGGCGCACCCGAGCTTTTGATTCCGCCTTGACCTCTTCTTGCTTTTCAGGCTCTTCGTCTTTTCGTAAAGCCTTGCCTTCTAACACGGCGTCTGCCATTTTAGAAACCAGCAACTTAATTGCGCGAATCGCATCATCGTTCGATGGAATCACATAATCTACGGGTTGTGGGTTGCAATTTGTATCTACCAAAGCGACAATCGGAATATTCAGCAAATTCGCTTCATGAACCGCCGCCACTTCGCGTCCCACGTCAATAATAAATAATAAGTTTGGAAGTTTCTTCATCTTCCGCACGCCAGCCAAACGCGTATTCAAGCGGGCAATTTCGCGTTCAATTAACAAGCCTTCTTTTTTCGTCAGGCGGTTAATCTCGCCGCTATCGCGCAATTGTTCAAGCCTTTCTAATTCTTGAATGCGTTGATACATGGTTGACCAGTTCGTGAGCATACCGCCCAACCAACGTTCGGTAACGTAGGGCATTCCACAACGAATTGCTTCTTCGGCAATGGTCTCTTGGGCTTGGCGTTTGGTGCCGACAAACAACACAGTGCCGCCGTTTGCCACAGTGTCGCGAATGACATTGTAGGCATTGTTCGCCAACTTGACGGTTTGTTGCAAGTCAAGAATATGAATGCCGTTACGCTCTGTAAAGATGTACGGCTTCATGCGGGGGTCCCACTTATTAGTGCGGTGACCGAAATGGACGCCGCTCTCCAGCAGGGCTTTCATAGAAATATTAGCCATGTTTCTCCATATTTTTCCGTTCTCCAGCATGTCGCTTCATGCGGAACGGTGTGAGTTTAGTGGGGATTGCTCACCCACTCAAGGACGCTTGTTGCCCGTCCTAGGCAAGATGCGCTTTTTTCAAAGCCGCCGAATTGTATGCGAGGCGAAGGGATGTGTCAAGAGTTAATCATCTACAACAAATCGGGGCGGGCTTTACGAGAATATGCTTTTATATCAGTGCAAGTAATTCACTTGGTTGAATAACAGATAGAGGAGCGGGCTGAAAGTCTTTCACATTACGCGTAACTAAATAATCTGCCTTGCATTGTATCGCCGCCATCATTTGCACAGCATCTTCAAAGTCTTTGTATGGCAAACTTAACGCTTGTTCAATTGTAGATTGGTCAACTGTTGCAATTTTTAGAATTTGTAAAAGATTCGTAATCGTCACCTTGGCGTGTGAGGATGATTGGTCTTTTTGAATTAAATAAAACAATGTAGTTAGTGAATGAGGGGCGATGAATCCTTGCATTTTCCCCGTCTCCGCATAAGCGAGTAGCTGAGCCGATGTTTCGTAAAATGGCTCACGGTCTTGTAAAACATCTAAAATAATGTTTAAGTCAAATAAAGCTTTAATTTTTTGAGCCATATTTTGACTCTAAATGTTTTTTATAATCAGTTATTGAAACATTTTGCGAAAGAACGCCGGAAAGCCTACGAACAATTGGCGCATTTTCTAAAGCGCTAATTGGCGCAGGGATTTGAAGCAGATATTCATTAATTAGGTTAGTGAGTGTAGTATTCTGTTTACGCGCATAACGTTTTGCATTTTCAAGCAACTTGCGCGGTAAACGAATCGTTAATTTTGTCTCTCGCATGGCAGCCTCTCTTGCCGTACAGAATATCATAAATTTGCACGGCTGTCAAATTATCGCTTCTCCCAGTCCACATACTTAATCCCCAACAAATCATCAGACTTAATCATCGTCAACAAATCTGGGCGGTTTTTGCGAGAATACACTTTATACAAAGCATCTTTTGATGAAGAAACTTTTGCTTCAAAATCTACAAGCCTTTCAATCAGTTTCATTAATTCCAGCCGTTCTACCAGCCGAAAACTTTTTGATAATTCAAAAGCGATTAAATCCGCTTTGCCTGCATAGAGCCAACCTTTGTTATCTTTCCGAACGCTATGTAATTCAATCCATAAAAATTCGTCTTGAATCTCCTCATCTCCCCGCCACTTGCGCTTCATGCTCTTAACATCCACTTTTTTAGACTTTCCGTTTCGTTCAATGATGTAATCAACATGTTCGTTGATATCTTCTTTTTCCGAAGAAGCGGAGACTTTGAATCCGCGCTGAATCGCAAGCCGCGCAAAGGCATCCTCTGCGCGGCGACCGAGTTCCAGCGAATCCTGCTTACGATAAAGACCTCTGGAATTTTTTGTGAGCATGAAGTTAAGTATAACTTGTCATTCCGAATGTGGCGAAGGGTTTCTTCGCTACGTTTAGATTGAGATTTTACCCAACATAATCGCACCAACTTTCATATTTCGCTATCTTTCCGCGAATCGCTTCGTGATACACGTTTTGAATCTCGCGCGTAATTTTGCCAGACTTGCCGTCGCCAATTTTTCTAAAATCAATTTCGCTTAAGCCTATCACTTCGGCGGCAGTGCCGCAAACGAACACTTCATCGGCGTTGTACAGTTGGTCGCGCGAGACGGGCATTTCTAACACCTCGTAGCCCAAATCTTTGGCGATGGTGTAAATAGATTGGCGTGTGATTCCTTCTAACACGGGCGCGGTGGACGGCGTGATAATTTTTCCATCGCGCACTAAAAACAAATTCTCGCCTGTGCATTCGGCGATGTAGCCTTGTGGGTCGAGCAAAATCGCTTCTTGAAAGCCCAGCCGTTCCGATTCGGTTTTTGCTAAGATGCTATTGGCGTAATTGCCGGCGATTTTGGCTTTGGTCATCGAAACGTTTGGATGATGGCGCGTGAATGAAGAAATGTTGGCGCGAATGCCTTTGGCAAGCGCTTCTTCGCCTAAATAATTATTCCACTCCCACACGGCAATCATCATAGATAATTTGCCGTAATCCACGTTTAAATTCCAACCGCCGCCGTCTAAATACATGAGCGGGCGAATATAACAATCGGTAAAGCCATTGGCGCGCACGGTGTCTTTATGAGCTTTGATTAATTCGTCCGCCGTCCATGGGATTTCACGAAAGCCCAGCACGCGCGCCGAATCAAACAGGCGTTCGATGTGTTCGCGCAAGCGAAAGATGGCAGGTCCTTTCGGCGTGTTATATGCGCGAATGCCCTCAAATACCGCCGCGCCATAATGCAAGGCGGGGGTTAAGAAATGCAATGTGGCTTGTTCAAACGGCACAAGTTCGCCGTTCTTCCAAATAAATTTTGATTCCATGCCCATAGGGTAATTCTCCTCTTTTCGTTTAATGATTTATTTTGACCGCCGGCGGTTGACGGCAGGCGCTCACGCGCAGGGTCTGCCGTCTCTTTCCGCTGTCTAAATGTTTTTCAAAATCTCATCCGTTATTTGATGAGTCTTCAATTTGCCGCCGAGGTCGGCGGTGCGCGCGCCGTTTGAGACGGCGCTCTCTACTGCGCGTTCAATGGCGCGCGCTTCATCTTCTAATTTGAATGAATATCTTAGCATCAATGCGCATGAAAGAATAGCGCCAATAGGGTTGGCAATGCCTTGTCCGGCAATATCGGGGGCAGAGCCGTGAATCGGCTCGTATAAACCGACTGTTGATTCAGACAAGCTGGCGGAAGGCAACATGCCCATTGACCCCGCTAATACAGACGCTTCATCGGTCAAAATATCGCCAAACATATTTTCAGTGACCAGCACGTCAAACGAGGCTGGGGATGTGATTAATTTCATGGAAGCGGTATCTACAAGCGTATGCTCCAGTTGAATTTCAGGATTCTGTGTCCCGATGGTTGAGGCGATTTGTCTCCACAGCCGAGACGATTCTAAAATGTTGGCTTTATCCACCGAGGTCACTTTTTTCTTTCTGTTTTTTGCAAGTTCAAAGGCAAGTTCTACAATGCGTTTGATTTCATAATCAAAATATTCGAGCGTGTCCACCGCGTATTGTTTGCCGTTGCGCGTTTCGCGCAGTTTGGGTTGACCAAAATATAAGCCGCCTGTTAACTCGCGCACGACGATAATATCCACGTCTTTTAGTTTTTCGGGTTTTAGCGGGGAGGCTTCGATGAGGGATGGATACACTTTTACCGGGCGAAGGTTTGCAAATACGCCTAAGCCTTTGCGCAGCGCCAGCAGACCGCGTTCTGGTCTATCTTTGGCGTTGGGGTCGTCCCATTTTGGTCCGCCTACCGCGCCAAGCAACACTGCGTCTGAGTTTTGACAATCGGCTAAGGTTTCGTCTGTAAGGGACGTTCCATATTTATCAATTGAACAGCCGCCCATCCATCTTTCTTGAAAATTGAAGGTATGGTTGTATTTATGGGCAACGGCTTCTAAGACCTTTGTCGCTTCGCCTATGACTTCGGGTCCGATACCATCGCCGGGGAGTAATGTGATTTTGTAATTCAAGGAAATCTCCATATAGCGACCGCCACAGCGGACTATAGATTGTTTGCAGTCTGCTGTTTTTGGTCTTGAATTTAATGCGCCAGTATCAAGCCATATTCAATGGAATCAGCCAGCGCGCGCCAACTGGCTTCGATAATGTTTGTGCTGGCGCCAACGGTGCTCCAACGCGATGTGGAATTGCGCGTGTCTATTAATACGCGCGTAATGGCTTCTGTGCCGTGGTCTGAGTCTAAAATTCTCACTTTGTAATCGGATAAGTGAAAGTTTTTGATTTGTGGGTAATAGCCAACGAGGGCTTTTCGCAGCGCCAAATCTAAAGCGTTGACGGGACCGTTGCCTTCGGCGGCGGTGTGTAGCAGTTCGCCTTGCACTTTGACTTTGACGGTGGCTTCTGCAAGAATGCCGCGCCCGGCGCGATGCTCCACATTGACAAAAAAATCAATCAGTTCAAACGGCGCTTTGTAATTTGGCTCTTGCCGCTTTAACATCATCGCCACGGAGGCTTCTGCCGCTTCAAATGAAAAGCCGCGCGCTTCTAGTTCTTTAATTTCGCTCAATACGGGCAACACGTCTTCGGTCTCTACTTCTACGCCGTGTTCTTCGGCTTTGCTTAATAAATTTCCACGACCAGATAAATCTGAGACGACCACGCGCATTTTGTTGCCGACCAGTTCTGGCTCAATGTGTTGATATGATTGCGCGTTGCGCCGCATTGCCGCCACATGCACGCCGCCTTTATGCGCAAAAGCGGATTTTCCCACAAACGGTAAATGTTCATTGGGGGTCACGTTTGCAACTTCGGTAACAAAATGAGATACATCAAATAACTTAGTTATGTTTCCTTTGGGTAAGCATGAGTAACCCATTTTTAATTCAAGATTGGCGATGATGGAAATTAAGTTGGCGTTGCCGCAGCGCTCGCCCACGCCGTTGATTGTGCCTTGCACTTGAATTGCGCCGTTGCGCACCGCGATTAATGAATTGACCACCGCACATTCCGAGTCGTTGTGGGTATGAATGCCAAACGGATGAGAAATCGCTTCTTTTACTTCGTGGATGATTGCTTCTGTTTCCCAGGGCAGGGTGCCGCCGTTTGTATCGCACAGCACAACCGTTTCGGCGCCGCCGCGAATAGCGGCTTTTAGGGTTTCAAGCGCATAAGATGGGTCGGCTTTGTAGCCGTCGAAGAAATGTTCAGCGTCGTAGATGACTCGTTTGCGGTGCGATTTTAAATATGCAACCGATTGCTCGATGATGCGCAAGTTATCATCGAGCGTGGTGAGCAAAACTTCTTTGACGTGTAACGTCCATGTTTTGCCGAAGATGGCGCAAACGGGCGTTTGCGAATTGAGCAAGGCTTTGATATTGGCGTCGTCTTCTGGCGCGCCTTTGACGCGGCAAGTAGAACCAAATGCGGCAATCAATGAATGTTTCCATTGGATGTCTTTGGCGCGTTCAAAGAATTCAACGTCTTTTGGGTTAGAGCCGGGCCAGCCGCCTTCAATAAACGCTACGCCTAATTCATCGAGTTTTTGGGCAATGCGAATTTTGTCGTTACCCGAAAGCGTGAATCCTTCGGATTGGGCGCCGTCGCGTAAGGTGGTGTCGTAGATTTGGAACATGGGTAGAGTCATCATTTCTTCTAAAGACTGCCGATAACCGACTGTAAACAGTGGTTAGCGGTCAGCGGTTATGGGTGAGTGGCTTCATATTCTTTGATGCGCTCCTCAAATCCCATAATGTAACCAAGTTCGTCCACGCCGTTGAGCAGGCAAGTTTTGTTGAATGAATCGATAGGGAAGGTAAAAGAGCCTGAAGGGAAGGAAACAGTTTGGGTCGGCAAATCAACCGTAAGTTCGGCATGAGGCGCCTCTTCATATAAATCGAGTAAGGTTTTGTGCGTCGCTTCATCTACCACAATGGGAATTAATCCGTTCTTCAAGGCGTTGTTGCGAAAAATATCGGCAAAGGATGTGGAGATAACGGCGCGAAACCCAAAGGCGGTGAGCGCCCAAGGGGCGTGTTCGCGGCTTGAGCCGCAACCGAAGTTATCGCCCGCTAATAAAATTTTCGCTTCTTTCGCTTCGGGCTTGTTGAGGATGAAATCGGGCTTGGGAGATGTATCGTCGTTATAACGCCAGTTGTAAAATAATGCGTCTGCCAATCCGTTTTTATCGGTCACCTTTAAGAATTGGGCGGGAATGATTTGGTCGGTGTCAATATCATTGACGGGAATGGAAATCATGCGGGAGGTGAGGGTTGTAAATTGAGCCATAGGGGTATTGTCCGATTTGTAATTATTTGATGGCGCGGTTTTTGTTTGGTAAGGCGCTTATTAAAGGACGGTGCGCGGGTCTGTGATAACGCCGTGAATAGCGGTTGCGGCGGCGGTGATGGGGCTTGCTAAAAACGTTCGCCCGCCTTTGCCTTGCCTGCCTTCAAAGTTGCGGTTGCTGGTTGAAATGGCATATTGACCGGGTTGTAATTGGTCGCCATTCATGGCAATACACATACTGCATCCCGCTTCGCGCCATTCGGCGCCGGCTTGTTTGAAAATTTTATCTAAGCCTTCTTGTTCGGCTTGTTTCTTCACGTCTTGCGAGCCTGGCACCACCATGACTCGCACGCCATCAGCCACTTTTCTATCTTTTAATAATGAAGCGGCAAGGCGTAAATCTGAAATTCTGGAATTGGTGCATGAGCCGATGAAGACCACATCCACTTTTTGCCCTAGCAATGATTGACCGGGTTGTAAGCCCATATAGGTCATGGCTTTTTCAAAAGCGGCTTTTTGCGAAGCCTCTGTAAACGCTTCGGCGGTTGGAATGCGGTCTGTAATTTTCATGCCCATGCCTGGGTTGGTGCCGTAGGTAATCATCGGTTCAAGGTCCGAAGCGTTGAGCGTGACGGATTTATCATATACAGCGCCTTCATCGGATGGAAGCGTGCGCCATTTTGAAACGGCTTTTTCCCATGCTTCTCCTTTGGGGGCGAATTCTCTGCCATGCAGATATTGGAAAGTTGTGTCGTCGGGAGCAATCATGCCAGCCCGCGCGCCGCCTTCAATAGACATGTTGCAAATCGTCATGCGTTCTTCCATAGATAAGGAACGAATCGCTTCGCCGGTATATTCAAAAACATGCCCCGTTCCCCCGCCCACTCCAATTTTGGCAATTAACGCGAGGATGATATCTTTGGCGGAAACGCCTTTAGAGAGTTTTCCATCCACACGCACTTCGTATGTTTTTGGTTTCTTTTGCAATAAACATTGCGTGGCTAACACATGCTCCACTTCGCTTGTGCCAATGCCAAAGGCTAATGCGCCAAACGCGCCGTGCGTAGCGGTGTGACTATCTCCGCAAACGATGGTCATGCCGGGTTGGGTGCGCCCAAGTTCGGGACCAATCACATGCACAATGCCGCGATGCGGGCTTGCCATGCCATGCAAAGTGATTCCAAATTCGGCGGCGTTCGTTTCCATTTGCTTAATTTGGGCGGCGGCTAATGCGTCGGCAATGGGAACGTCTATCGGCGTGGTCGGAATCGAATGGTCCATTGTCGCCAATGTTTTATCGGGTCGGCGGACTTTTAACCCGCGCTGGCGCAGCCCTGTAAAGGCTTGCGGCGAGGTCACTTCGTGAACCAGATGCAAATCAATGTAAAGAATCGCCGGCGCGTCTTCTTGTTGCGCAACAACGTGGGAATCCCATATTTTTTGAAATAATGTTTTTGCCATAGTCTTTAATCTCTAATCCTCTAATTCTCTAATGTTCTTTACCCTAACATCACGCCAAAATCGTTTTTCACTTTTTCTTCGCGTCCTTCGGTTTGGGCGATGATAAGTTTATTCAACGCATTGATATATGCCTTGGCGCTGGCGACGATAATATCCGAATCCGCTCCATGCCCGCCATACACGCGCACATATTCCATTTCGCTTTGCGGGTCCATAGAGGTATATCCGTTTTCGCTTTGAATGCGAACGCTTACTTCGCCAAGCGCGTCAATTCCTTCGGTCACCGCGTGAACGTTAAATTCGAGCAATGTGCAACGGACTTTTATAATCCCGTCAATGGCTTTATACGTCGCATCTACTGGACCTGTGCCGATAGCGGCTTGCGTATGCACCATGCCGTCAGGTCCGCGCAAACGAACGGTGGCGGTGGGCATGCCCATAGTGCCGCAGGTCACCTGCATTCCATGCAACACATACACATCGCGCGGCTTATAAAACTCATCGGCAATCAAGGCTTCTAAATCTAAATCGGTAATGACCTTTTTCCTATCCGCCAATTCTTTGAAGCGGGCAAAGGCTTTATCTAATTCCACTTCATCGAGCGAATGACCCATTTCAGCCAAACGATTTCGCAACGCATGACGCCCCGAATGTTTCCCTAGCACCAATTTAGTTTGATTCACGCCCACGTCTTCGGGACGCATAATTTCATAAGTGGTTTGATGTTTCAACATCCCGTCTTGATGAATGCCCGCTTCGTGGGCAAAGGCGTTTGCGCCCACAATGGCTTTATTCGGTTGCACAACAATACCGGTGTAATTGCTCACCAACTTGCTAATGCGCGAAATTTGTTTAGTGTCAATCCCCGTCTCTAACCCAAACACAGGGTGGCGCGTTTTCAACGCCATCACCACTTCTTCAAGCGAAGTATTGCCCGCCCGCTCGCCAATGCCGTTAATCGTCACCTCCGCCTGACGCGCCCCCGCGCGAATGCCCGCTAAAGTGTTTGCAGTAGCAAGCCCTAAATCATCGTGACAATGCACCGAAACCGTAATCCCCTCATGCATGCCCGGCGTGTTTTTGATAATCCCCTCAATCAATTTATAAAATTCATCAGGCGTTGTATAACCAACCGTATCGGGAATATTCAAAGTTGTTGCGCCTACTTTAATCGCCTCGCCCAACACCACATACAAAAATTCCGGGTCCGAGCGCCCCGCGTCTTCTGGAGAGAACTCCACATCGGCGCACAAACTTTTTGCATACGCCACCATTTCAGAAACCCGTTGCACCACTTCTTCAGGGTCCATCTTCAACTTATGCTTCATGTGAATCGGCGAAGTCGCTAAAAACGTATGAATGCGCGGATATTTCGCATACTGAATCGCTTCCCATGCTTTATCAATATCCGACTTATTCGCCCGCGCCAAACCTGCAATCACGGGAATCTTCGCTTCGCTCTTCGGGGAGGCTGGGTTGCCCACCTCCATAGCAATCTGGCGCACGGCTTCCAAATCGTCTGGCGAGGCGGCAGGGAAGCCCGCTTCAATAATATCCACGCCCAAACGCGCTAGGTGATGCGCCACTTCCAATTTTTCCGCCGAAGTCATCGTCGCGCCCGGAGATTGTTCGCCGTCTCGTAAGGTCGTATCAAAAATCTTGACGTAGTTATGATTTGTCATAGAGTCTTCCTTTTCTACAAAAGCGTGAGAACAGAGAGCGGTAACGAATTTTTATTCTCTCATTATCGGTTCTCTTATTTCTTCCAATTCTCAGGTCGTAGCGCCCGCACCGCCGCGCCAGCCCGCCACATTTCAGAGTCGCGTATCTCAGCCAGTTCTTTATCCAATTTTTCTCTATAATCAGGTTGGCTATTTGCTTCTAACGTAATTCTGGCTTCATTGCCTGAAACCACGCTTTGATATAACTCCTTAAACACAGGCGCCACCGCGTCGCGGAATTTATTTTTCCAATCTAATGCGCCGCGTTGCGCCGTCGTAGAACAATTGGCATACATCCAATCCATACCGTTTTCACCCACCAAACGAATCAACGATTGCGTTAACTCTTCCACCGTTTCGTTAAACGCTTCGCTCGGAGAATGCCCGTTCTTTCTTAATTCGTTATATTGCGCTTCCATCACGCCTGCCAGCGCGCCCATCAACACCCCGCGTTCGCCCGTCAAATCAGAATACACTTCCTTCTCAAACGTCGTGGGGAATAAATACCCCGCCCCAATGGCAATGCCTAAGGCAATCGTTCTCTCTTTCGCCTTCCCCGTGTAATCTTGATGCACAGCAAAACTCGCGTTGATGCCAGAACCATCCAAAAAATTTGTTCGCACACTTCGCCCAGACCCCTTCGGGGCGACCAGCGCCACATCCACATGCGGCGGAGGAATCACGCCTGTATCCTCTTTGAAGGTGACGGAAAACCCATGAGAAAAATAAAGCATATCGCCTTCGTTCAAACTTTCTACAATCTTAGACCATTGCGAACGTTGCCCCGCGTCTGACAGTAAATATTGAATCACCGTGCCTCTTTCCGCCGCTTCTTCAATCGAAAACAACGTTTCGCCCGGCACCCAACCGTCTTCAATCGCTTTCTCCCAATTCTTTGTGCCTTCGCGCTGACCGACAATTACTTTAATGCCATTATCGCGCATGTTCAGCGCTTGCGCTGGTCCTTGCACGCCATAGCCAAGCACAGCCACCACTTCATTTTTCAACACTTCGCGCGCCTTTTCCAACGGAAACTCATCGCGCGTCACTACTTCTTCTTCCACACCGCCAAAATTAATTTTTGCCATTGCTTTATTTCTCCTAAGTTTTATATTGTATTCAGCGTTGCCACAACCCATAATCGGTTAACCGTTTTCATGGTCTGCGGTTTATCGTTCATTTATGGCGTCATTTCCGCCATATTCATCACCTCATAGCGGGCGCCATTCACGCCTGGCACTCGCCGCAAACCGTCATGAATGCCGCGCGTCATCGAAACCTTGCCAGTGCGCACCATTTCCACAATGCCAATTGGGCGAAGCAACTCAATCATGCCTTCAATTTTGTCTTCCGTGCCGGTAATTTCCACAATCACCGAATCCGCCGCCACGTCCACAATTCGCGCGCGGAAAATTTCAGCCAGCCCATTCACCTCAGCGCGGCGCTCTGGCGCAACCTGCACTTTGATTAATGCCAAATCGCGCGTCACGGTGGGTTGATGCGTAACGTCTTGCACGTCAATTACATTGACTAATTTATACAAATTCGATTCAATCCGATGCGCGTCCACGTCCCCATTGGGGCAGTTCACCACCACCGTCAAACGCGATATTTCGGGGTTATCGGTTTTGCCAACCGCCAGCGATTCAATATTGAAATTGCGGCGGCGAAACAACGAAGCGATTCGATTCAACACGCCTGGTTTATTCTCCACTAATGCAATAAACGTATGGTTCATAATTTCTCCAATTCTCTTTCATCAAACGTCAACAAGCCTGCCTCACGCTTTCGCCTTCATCGGTCGTTGAAGCATTTCATGCAACGCCGCGCCTTGCGGCACCATCGGATACACCGCCTCTTCCTGCTCTACGCGGAATTCAAGCACAACTGGACCTTGAGTCTTTCTCGCCCATTCAATCGCTTCATGCACTTCCTCGCGCTTGGTTACTCTTCTGGCGGGCGCTCCATGCGCCTCAGCCAATTTAACAAAATCAGGCGTGAGCATATTCACGGCGGAATATCTCTTCTCAAAGAAAAATTCTTGCCACTGCCGCACCATGCCTAAATATTGATTATTCATAATCGCCACTTTAACGTTTGCATTTTCTTGCACGGCGGTTGTTAATTCCGCCGCAGTCATCTGAAACCCCCCGTCGCCGGCAATCGCCCAAATCTCTTGGTCTTTTGCCGCAAACCAAGCGCCAATGGCAGAGGGCAAGCCAAAACCCATTGTCCCCGCCCCGCCCGAAGTCAGCCAACGATTCGGCTTATCTAAAAAGTAATACTGCGCCGCCCACATTTGATGTTGCCCCACATCAGTTGAAACAATAGCGTTTCCATTGGTGGCTTTCCAAATATCGGCAATCAAATGCGCCACATACAATTTGCCGTCGTCTTCCCAATTCATAATGCTTCTTGCGTCCGCTTCGGCTTTCCATTGGCGAATCTCCTGTTTCCAATCTTCGTGTTCATATTCATCCACCAATGGAATCAAATCGCGCAAAACGGTTTTCAAATCGCCCACCAAAGGCACATCTACAAACACATTTTTATGAATTTCAGACGGGTCAATTTCAATATGGATTTTTTTCGCTTTAGGCGCATAGGTTTTCAACGTGCCGGTCACACGGTCGTCAAACCGCATACCAAAAGCCAGCAACAAATCGGCGTTTTGAATCGCCAAATTTGTATGCACTTCGCCGTGCATTCCCATCATGCCTAAACTTAATTCATGCGAAGCGGGAAAAGCCCCCAACCCCAACAACGTGCTTGCCACAGGAGTTTGCGTTTTCACTGCAAACTGCATTAACTCTTCTTCGGCTTTAGACATTAACACGCCATGCCCGCACAAAATCACTGGTTTTTTTGCCTTTTCAATCAACTCAACCGCTTGGTCTAATAAATGTTTAGGAGAGCGCATTACAGGTTGATAACCGGGCAATTTCACTTCTTCAGGGTAAACAAATTCACACGCTTCTACTTGCGCGTTTTTACAAATATCAATCAACACGGGACCTGGTCTGCCGCTTTTCGCAATATAAAACGCTTCGCGAATCGTTTCGGCAATTTCATCAGCCCGTGTGACTAAATAATTATGCTTGGTAATCGGCAAGGTAATTCCAGTCACATCCGTTTCTTGAAATGCGTCGCCGCCAATTAAGTGAGCCGCCACCTGCCCCGTAATAAATACCACTGGAACAGAATCCATCATAGCGGTACAAATGCCTGTTACCAAATTCGTCGCGCCTGGTCCCGAGGTCGCCATCGCCACGCCAACTTTCCCCGACGTGCGAGCGTAGCCATCTGCCATGTGCGCCGCTCCCTGCTCATGCCGCACCAAAACATGATGCACAGGGTAATTCAACATTGCGTCATAAATCGGCATGTTTGCGCCGCCGGGGTAGCCAAATACCACCTCCACCCCTTCGCGTACTAAACATTCCCAAACAATTTCTGCGCCTTTTAATTTCATTCTCTCTCCTTTATTACAAATCGGCGTTTAACACTGCGCCGGTATCTGCGCTGGTGACAAAATACGAATATCGTTTTAACCATTTGGATGTTGTCTTCGATTTGAATTCAGGCAACGCCGCGAGCCGCTTCTGAATTTCCGCTTCGCTTAACTTAACGTTCAACGTGCGAGCGGTTAAGTCAATCTGAATCACATCCCCAGCCTGAAGGGCGGCAATCGGTCCGCGCGCCGCCGCCTCCGGCGATACATGCCCAATACATGCGCCGCGCGTGCCGCCGCTGAATCTCCCATCAGTGATTAAGGCAACCTTATCGCCAAGCCCTTGCCCCATAATGGCAGAAGTAGGCGATAACATTTCCTGCATACCAGGTCCGCCTTTTGGTCCCTCATAACGCACAACCACACAATCGCCCGCTTTCACCTTACCCGCCAAAATGCCAGCCATGGCTTCTTCTTGCGATTCAAAAATAACGGCTGGTCCTTCAAACTTCATCATGGCTTCGCTCACGCCGCCCACTTTAACCACCGCCCCTTTTGGCGCGAGGTTGCCAAATAAAACCGCTAAACCGCCGCGTTTGGAATGGGCATTGTCGTACCTGCGAATCACTTCTTCGTCTTTAATATCCGCGCCTTGAATCGACTCGCCTAACGTTTTCCCAGTGACGGTAATACGGTCAAAATGCAGCATCCCCGTTCCCCATTGAATTTCATTTAAGATGGCGGGTATGCCGCCCGCGCGATGAACGTCTTCCATGTGCCATTTGCCTGCTGGGCTTACTTTACAAATATGCGGTACTTTATCCGCCACTGCGTTAATTCTTTCTAACGGATACTCTACCCCCGCCTCGTTTGCCAGCGCTAATGTATGCAAAACCGTATTCGACGACCCCCCCATTGCCATATCTAGCGCAAAAGCGTCGTCAATCGCTTCGGCAGTGACAATATCTCTCGGCTTAATATCGCGTTCGATTAAGGTCATAATTTGCGCGGCGGCTTGTTTTGCCAGCGCTTCGCGTTCGGGGGTTTTTGCCAAAGCCGAGCCGTTATATGGCAGCGCCAACCCCAGCGCTTCCATTAAGCAATTCATTGAATTCGCGGTGAACATGCCCGAACAAGAACCGCACGATGGACACGCAAATTTTTCTAATGTCTTCAATCGCTTTTCGTCTATCTTCCCTGCTGAAAACGCCCCCACGCCCTCAAATACTGAAATCAAATCTATCGTTTCGCCTTCGGGAGTCATCCCCGCTTTCATTGCGCCGCCAGAGACAAAAATCGTTGGGATATTAACCCGCATGGCGGCGAGTAGCATACCTGGCACAATTTTGTCGCAGTTTGGAATACAAACCATCGCGTCAAATCTGTGGGCTTCAATCATCGTTTCTACGCAGTCGGCAATTAATTCTCGAGAAGGAAGCGAATACTTCATCCCCAAATGCCCCATAGCAATGCCGTCGTCCACGCCAATGGTATTGAACTCAAACGGCACGCATCCCGCCGCGCGCACCGCTTCTTTCACTAATTTGCCAAACTCCTGTAAATGCACATGACCTGGCACTACATCCACATACGAATTAACAATGGCAACAAATGGCTTATTGAAATCTTCATCCTGTAAGCCTGTAGCGCGAAGCAAAGCCCGATGCGGCGCTTTATCAAAACCTTTTTTGACTGTATCTGAGCGCATAGTTCTCCTTAAGTTGCCTCTTTCCCTTTAGGGAGAGGGACTAGAGGTTGAGGGGTATATATAAAAAAAACCGCCTGTGGTTAGGCGGCTTTTTGCGTTTATGTAAGTGTGTTTACTTCTGCACTCTCACCGTAGCCATCCTAACCGAAAATAGTCCTTCAATAATGAGGACTACAATAAGGATGCTAATAAGGGAGAGGAAAAAGACAGTGTGCATTGGTTCGTAATTTCGCCCGATTATAGGCGCTTTCGGAAATAAGTCAAGGGTGAAATGTAGGATTCGGGGAAGAAAAAGAACTGCCCCATGACGTTTGCATCATTCTAAACGGTTGAATTGGAAAATAAAATCCCTCCTCAGGGCGTTGAAATTAAATAAAAACAAACCTGCCGCGAAAGCATAAGGCAGGTTTGTTTTATCTTTTACGGCGGCAAAATTAAGCCGCAACCGTTTGTTCATACATTTGTTGCTTGATAGATACAATGTCTTGTTCTAGTTTCCTATCGGTCAAAATCTGCTCTTTAATTTTTTCATAAGCCGACATAACCGTAGAGTGATCTCGCCCGCCAAGAGCGTCTCCAATTTGCGGAAAAGACATTTTCCCTTCTTCGCGCAAGAGATACATGGCAATTTGGCGAGCGCGGGCGACTTCTTTTGTGCGGTCTCGTCCTAATAAAGCGTCAATAGTTAAGTCAAAACGAGAAGCGGTGGCTTTGATGACTACTTCTGGCTTAATATCTCCGCGCGATGGAGTGAGGTCGGCTAAAGCAATTTCGACAAGGTTGGGCGTAAGCGACGCGCCGCTTAAATCGGCATAGGCGATGATGCGATTCAATGCGCCTTCTAATTCGCGGATATTCGATTGCACACGCTCAGCAATGCTTTGTAAAATTTCATCTGAAATTTGTCTGCCGGTTCGTTCGGCTTTAGAGCGCAGAATAGCAAGGCGAGTTTCTAAATCGGGCGCTTGGATGTCGGCAGTTAAGCCCCATTCAAAACGTGAGCGTAATCGCTCTTCAAGAGTCACAAGCGATTTAGGTGGTCTATCGGACGAAACGATGATTTGTTTATCTTGCCCGTGCAAGGTATTGAAAGTGTGGAAAAACTCTTCTTGGGTTGATTCTTTACCGGCGATAAATTGAATATCGTCAATCAGCAATACGTCGGCTGAGCGGTATTTTTCCCGAAAGGCTTGGGTGGTGTGCGTGCGAATGGCATTAATCATGTCATTCGTAAATTCTTCAGATGAAACGTATAAAACATTTAACCCGCTGGCATGGCAGGCATTTCCAATGGCGTGAAGCAGGTGAGTTTTGCCTAAGCCTACGCCTCCGTATAAAAAGAGCGGGTTGTATGCTCTTGCGGGTTTTTCTGCCACAGCCTGACATGCCGCGTGAGCCAAACGGTTTCCTGAGCCAACTACAAAAGTATCAAATGTGTAGCGCGGGTTTAGACTAACGTGACGGGGTTTTGGCTCAGGCGGGGTAATCTGTATGGATGCCGGGGCAGTTTCCCCGTCAGATGAAGAAGCGATTGAGTCATCCGCCTGAGAGACAACAAACTTCACGGCGACATTTGAATTCAACACGTCAATTAATAAGCGGTTGATAGTGGTGGCAAGGCGGCTTTCAAGCCAATCGCGCGCATAAGCGTTGCGAACCCCAATAGTAATCAGCCCATTGTCATAAGCCATTGGGCGCGTATCGCGCACCCATGTATCGTAAGAGGCGCGGGGCATATCCATTTGAAGTTGTGCAAGAACTGATTGCCAAGCCTGCTCTGCGTTCATAAGCATTCCTTAACGTGGAGTTTTGTCGTAATTTTGCGATATTGAACTAGCCCGCCTGAAAGCGGCTTCTTGTATTGCGTTTTTCGTTTTGGATTTTGATAGTACAGGAATTTAGATGTTAATTGGCAAACATCCGTTATATCAGCGTGGCGTTATTGTAGCAGAACATTGATAAAGATAACAGGCGTTATCCCTACGTTAAGTTAAAAAGATTTGTTTTTTTAAGGTTATGCAATGTTAAAAAATAAAATTGCATTCAAGCGCAATTTTATTTTTTTTTAGAACAAGTGTATCAGCCAAAAATACCCGTTAACTTGCCGTTAACCCCCATATATAGGCATTAAAGAGGATATATGCGGATATAAGGCATATCTATCTTAAAAAATACTAAAGCGAAAATTTTTATTTTCCATGACAACGAGTCTCTGATTTTTGTGATTCATTTTGCGTTTATGTTTTGATTCGTGATTTTATATTTTTATTTGATGAACAAAACAAAAAAATGCGGTCAAAGACGCGCATGATAAAGATAAAAAAAATTTTTTTATGGCTGAATCATTGCGCAAACATATTTTTTTTACAGCGCCAACCCAAAACGCTATAACATCTTCGATATGCTTTGGCTTTTTGATAGAATTTGCAAGCAATCTCACTTTATATTCTCGGTAAATACGATGACAACTTCACGCATTTCTGGCTTTTATAACTTGAATCTTGATGAAAGACGCGCAAAAATCGCTGAATCTGCCTCGCTTCTTGACTTCGGGACGCTTGATTCTGCTCTTACGCATGGTCTTTCGCTTGAAACAGCCTTGCACATGGTGGAAAATGTGATTGGTTTATACGCTTTACCGCTTGGCATAGGGTTGAATTTTCAAGTGAATGGGCGTGATGTGCTTGTTCCAATGGTAATAGAAGAGCCTTCAGTCGTTGCGGGCGCTTCATTTATGGCAAAACTTGCGCGCGCAGGCGGCGGTTTCATTGCACAATCCACCGAACCTTTGATGATTGGTCAGTTACAAGCGCTTGATATTGATAATCTATACGAAGCAAAAGAAAAAATATTAGCCAATAAACAAGAATTAATTGAATATATCAACGCGTTTCCTTCATCTATAAAGAAATTAGGCGGCGGCGCAAGAGATATTGAAGTTCGCGTTTTCGATGATTCGATAATCGGCGGCTTTTTAGTCGTTCATCTCATCTATGATGTGCGCGATGCAATGGGCGCAAACGCCATTAACACGGCGTGTGAGCAACTTGCCCCGAAGATTGAAGCGTTGACAGGCGGAAAAGTCCACTTGAAGATATTATCAAACCTATCTGATAGACGAATCACAAAGTCAAAATGTGTGATTCCAGTCAAAGAATTGGCATTTGACAATTTTTCGGGCGAAGAAGTGCGAGACGGCATTATCGCCGCCTATGCTTTCGCCGCGGCAGACCCTTATCGTGCAGCAACTCACAACAAAGGAATAATGAACGGCGTGGATGCAGTTGTGATTGCCACAGGCAATGACTGGCGTGCAATTGAAGCGGGTGCACATGCATACGCCGCGCGTTCAGGCAAATACACTTCATTATCTACTTGGAGCAAGGATGATGAAGGAAATTTAGTCGGCGAGTTGGAAATGCCTATGGCTGTGGGGATTATCGGCGGCGCTACGAAGGTTCATCCAGCCGCACAAATGGCGCTTCAACTCATGGAAGTCAAATCTGCAAATGAATTGGCTGAGATTATTGTTTCAGTCGGGCTTGCTCAAAACATGGCGGCGCTTCGCGCTTTAGCCACAGAGGGCATCCAACGCGGACACATGTCTTTACATGCCCGTCAAATTGCGATTTCAGCCGGGGCAACAGGTGATTTGATTGAGCAAGTGGCAAGCCAAATGGTTTTGGAAAAGAATATAAGGTTGGAAAGAGCAAGTGAGTTGGTGAAGAAGTTGGAAAGTGGTGAGTAGAAAGTGAACAGTAAACAGTTATCAGTTTTTGAGTGGAAAGAAGAAAAAGAAAAGAATTGTAGAGCGAGTAAAATTAGGTAAGTACATAAGTAGATAGGTAAACAGATATGAGTACAAAAATTGAAAGAAAACCGCTCACATCAGAAGAAATATCTGCGATTGTGGATGGGATTGCGCCAATTGACGTAGTTCAAATGAAAATACTAGCTAATTTGCCTCCAGAAAAAAGAATTATTCCGATGTTGCAAGCCTCTGAGATGGTTCGAGCCGGTTTGCGAGGAGCATTTCAAAAAAAATTCCCTACTCTTTCTAAATCTGAAATCAATATGAAAATTTTAGAATACCAAACTTTCATGGATAAAAATTATGGGCATATCTGATTTTTATATCCGCGTTGTAAGAGCATTAGATGAAATTGATGCGCCTTATATGATTGTCGGCGCTTATGGCGGTTCTGTTTTTGGAATCGCACGCTCTACAAATGATATTGATATGCTAGTAGATTTGCAAGAAAAAGATTGTTATGCTCTCTCAGAAAAATTCCCTCTCCCGCGTTACTATGCCGACCCTGAAATGATTAAAAATTCTATTCAAATGGGGATTATGTTTAACTTAATTGATACCGAAGAAGGTGCAAGGGCTGACCTTGTTCCTCTTAAACGGGAGCCTGAGTATCAGATTGCTTTTAATCGGCGTGTAAGACAAACATTTCAAAGCCCAAGCGGAGAATCATTTGAAGCATGGGTGGCTCAACCTACAGACATTATCATTGGCAAACTCCATGCTTGGAATGAAGGTAGGTCTAATAAACATCCATCTGATATTGTTTCTATTCTTTACTTTTGTATGCGTGGATATAGTGATTATGAAGTCAACATAGAAGAAGTGGCAAAAGAGGCAAGTCGAATTGGAGAAGAAGCATTAGAAATGTGGAATCAATCTCTTATTCGAGCAAAAAAAGAAATTGAAAAAGGGGATGCTCCACTTAAATGGTAGAACTCCTTTGGCAAGTTCGGCATTTTGTGTATCAAAACTTTGCAGAGACAACTCACCCACCAAGTGTGGGAGAGACAGCAAAACATTTTGACATTACAAATGAAGAAGCGACTGAACTTTACAAAGAGTTACATAATCGCCACGCCTTCTTTCTGGACTTGGAAACTTTGAAAATCCGCATGGCAAATCCGTTTTCTGGGATTCCAACAGATTTCAAAGTGACTGCAAATGGAAAAACATATTTCGCCAACTGTGCATGGGACATGCTTGGAATCCCTGCCGCGCTTCATGTGGATGCAATCATTGAAGCAAAGTTTACAGAAAGCAATGAAGAAATAAAGCTAGAAGTCAAGAACGGACAAATTACCAATAACCAATTACTCGTTCATTTCCCTCTACCCTTCTCTCGCTGGTATGATGACTTGGTCTTCACCTGAGCGACAATGCTGCTCTTCCAGTCGGAAGCATGGATTGACAAGTGGTGCAAACGAAATAATTTGGCTCGTGGAGAAGTCTTAACCCTTGACCAAGTTTGGGAACTTTCTAAACTTTGGTATCACAATCGAATGTCCATAGATTATCATGGACGAAGCATGGAGCAAGTGGCTGAGATTTTTAATAAAGTTGGTTTAACATCAAGGTTTTGGAATGTCTAATAAATTAGTCCCTGCCTCAGGTCGTGAAAGTCCACTAAAGTGGACTGATGCAAAATAGCCCGAAGGGCTTCTATGCACTGAGGAAGGACTTTAGTCCGCACCGAAGAAGATTTTTAGGTAGGCAGGTTTGAAGTTTTAGTATCTGTGAATCGGCGCAATCTTCCTGTTTACATAAAGTCTATGATTTAGATATATTGATTACATACATAAAAAGAATAGATAAAAATTTAGAATCAATTGCTTGTTATTAAATGCAAGGATAAAACAAATGACAACTCCTCACACACACTCCCCCACATTACTTAAACCCAACAAGCCTGTTGGCATTGTTGGATATGGCGCGTATGTGCCAAGATTCCGTTTGCCTGCTAAAGAAGTCGCACGCGTATGGACAGGTAAAAGCGGCGGACTTCCAATCAAAGAGAAAGCCGTGCCCGGATTAGATGAAGACGTGATTACCATGTCTATCGAAGCGGCGCGCAACGCGATGAAACGCGCTCAAATTGACCCGACTGAATTAAGAGCCGTATGGGTCGGGAGTGAGTCACACCCATACGCGGTAAAGCCAACTTCCACCTTAGTCGCAGAGGCGATTGGTGCAGTCCCAAACACACAAGCCGCAGATTGGGAATTCGCATGCAAAGCTGGCACTGAGGCTTTAGTCGCCGCGATGGGTTTGGTCGGCTCAGGCATGGGCAAATATGCGATGGCAATCGGCATGGATACCGCGCAAGGCAAGCCCGGCGACGCGCTTGAATATACGGCGGGCGCTGGCGGCGGCGCATATATTTTAGGACCTGCTGAAGAGGCGCTGGCACAAATCAATTTTTCATATTCGTTTGTGACCGATACGCCCGATTTTTGGCGACGTGAATATCAAAAATATCCTGAGCATGGTATGCGTTTTACAGGCGAGCCTGCTTACTTCAAACACATCACCGAAGCCGCCACACATTTGATGCAAGCCGCAGGCGCCACTGCAAAAGATTACAAGTGGGCAGTCTTTCATCAACCGAATACAAAATTTCCGCAACGGGTTGCAGGTCAACTTGGTTTTTCGATGGAGCAAATTGAGCCGGGGCTTTTAGTTCCAGTGATTGGAAATACATACGCCGGCGCCGCCATGATTGGACTGACCGCGACTCTTGACATAGCCCAACCTGGTGACAGAATCCTCGTCGTTTCTTTTGGGTCTGGAGCAGGCTCTGACGCATTCGACATCACCGTCACTGACAAAATTTTAGAACGCGCCCCCCGCGCCACAAAAACTCAAGAATATATTGCCCGGCGGACTGAAATTGATTATGCAACCTATGTTCGTTATCGTGGCAAGTTGGCGATGAAGTAAAAAAGATAATTAGAGAGCAGAGAACAGTATTTAGTAAAACATCTGCTCTCTGTTCTCTACTCTCTTTATAATTAATCACTTAACAAGATTAGGAATTTTTTTATGTCTGAAGTTGTCATTGCAGGAATAGGTCAAACAGAAGTTGGCGAGCATTGGGATATTGGTTTAAGAGACCTCGCCCTTATAGCAATTCAAAATGCAATTAAAGATTCAGGCGGGTTGAAACCGCAAGCGCTGTTTGTCGGCAATATGCTGGCGCCGAATCTTTCAAATCAAGCGCATCTCGGCGCATTGCTTGCAGATTATGTTGGTTTGCTCGGCATTGAAGCCGTCACTATTGAAGCGGCTGGCGCATCAGGCGGCGCGGCGCTGCGTCAAGCGTATCTCGCCGTCGCCAGCGGATTTGTCGATGTCGCTCTCGTCGTCGGTGTTGAAAAATTTACAGATAAAGTCGGTTCAGGTGTAGATGCCGCACTTGCCACAACAGGCGATTCGGATTTTGAATCGATTCAAGGCGTAACCCCAGCCGCGCAAGCCGCGCTTTTGATGAAACGTTACATGCACGAATACAATGTCCCCAAAGACGGTTTCGCCGGGTTTGCATTAACCGCTCACGCCAACGGCGTTGCCAACAAAAACGCCATGTTCAGAAAAGCAATTAAATTAGAAACATATACAAAAGCGGAAATGGTCAGCGACCCATTAAATATGTTTGATATGGCTCCCAATGCGGACGGCGCTGCCGCGCTTCTTTTAACACGGGCAGACCTGATTCCATCTGGTCATCAGAATCCACTCGTGAAAATTATCGGCTCCGCCGCCTCGTCAGATACGCTGGCATTACACGATAGAAAAGATATGTTGTATTTTGATACGGCGCAAATTTCCGCCGGCAAAGCCATGAAACAAGCAGGTTTGACTCTCGATAAAATCAATTTCTTTGAATATCACGATACGTTTGGAATTTATGCCGCTTTACAACTTGAAGCAGTTGGATTTGCGATTAAAGGCAAAGGTTGGAAATTAGCCGCAGATAATGAAATTGGATTAAAGGGGAAAATCCCATGCGCCACGATGGGCGGCATGAAAGCGCGTGGGTTTGCAGGCGGCGCTGCGGGCGTGTATCAGGCTGTGGATGCAGTCACCCAGTTGCGAGGCGCGGCTGAAGCGAATCAAATTGCAAACGCAAAAATTGGTTTGATTCAATCGCTTGGCGGTCCCGCTTCAACAGCGGTCAGTCACATTTTGCAAAGAATAGATTAGACGATAGACCGTTGACGGCGGATTATCTATCGTCTGTGGTCTACCGTCAATTTTATCAAACTCGGAATCGTCAACGCAGAAAGTAAAGCCGCAAAACCGAAAAATAGATTCGGTACAAGCCAGCGTGCATTGACGATAAAACTTTGATACAACAAAATGCCTTGAATTTTTATTTTGGCTAACATAATCGGCGGGAGATTTAATATCGTGAAATACAATGCGCCAATACATAAAGCAATCACAAAACTTAACACAAAATCATTCCATGTGATTAGTTGAGGTCGAGCATCTTTTTGAATGCGAGCCATGACATTATTTGTAATGCTGTGTGGCATGTCTGCCATTGGATAATGTTTGAGTGCATCTTCAATTTGTGAATCTTGTATTAGGCGGTTATCCATGATTCCTCCAAGTGTGCAAGTGACTTGCGAAGCTGTTCCTTTGCACGAAAAATGCCTGTTTTAACCGTACCAAGTGGCAGGTTAAGAGTCGAGGCGATTTCTTCATAAGACAATTCATTTTGATAGCGAAGTGTTATCAAAATTTTGTATTGACTATCCAATTCATCTATGGCTTGATGTAAAAATTTTCTAGTTTCGTTGGATTCAATTTCAGAAGCGGGGTTATCAAATTGCGGAATATCTTCCATGACATCATCGCCTAAATCGTTGAGCGATTTTCGCAGATTTGGCAAACGGTTGTAGCAAAGATTTGTGACGATGCGATACAGCCAAGTGCGAAATTGTGATTGACCTTTGAAATTTGGCAAAGCCGTCCATGCTCGCACAAAAGTTTCTTGCGTTAAATCCAATGCTTCATTTTCATCTTTGACCACCCGAAATGCGAGGTTATACACATAGCGTTGATGTTCATTGATTAATGAAGCAAAGGCGTCGTGGTCACCTTTTTGGGCTTGTTGAATGAGTTTCTGTTCGTCGGCAGGCATAGTGGTTCTAAAGAATTAGACAGGGAAAAGGCAAAAAAGTTTCAGACCCTCACCCTAACCCTCTCCCAAAAGGGAGAGGGAACTCCCTTCCTCCCACTTGGGGGAAGGGCTGGGGATGGGGGTAATTTTGAAACTTTTTCTCGATTCATCTGTCAAATCTAATAGAACATCATACAACAAGGAGTAACAAAATGAAAAGACCCGTAATTATTGGTTTATTGGTAGCGGCATTGGTATTGGTTTGTGTTGGCATAGGCGCAGTGATTTACTTCGCTAATGACTTAAACGTCAACAATCCGTTTGACACGTCTCATGTTCCATCTTCATTAGAAGAAAACGAAACACTGGAAATTGATGCAGAACAACCTGTCAACTTGACGATTGATAGCGCTTCAGGCTATGTCACTGTCACTGGCGGAGATGTAGATGAAGTACAAGTTCGTGTTATCAAAACGGCTTACGATTCGACACAAGAACGAGCCGATGAAGAAGTCAAAACGATTCAATACACTGTAGAACAAAATGGAAATTCGATTACGCTCAAATATGAAATTCCTCGGTCTGTGAACATTCGTAATAAAGTAAACACTGTGGATTTCATCGTCATTGTGCCGAATAACAGCAGTGTAGATATTAAGACCAGTTTCGGAGATGTAGATGTCACTGGACTCAATGGAACCGTCACCGTTCAAGATGATTTCGGCGATATAACCCTCAACAACATTGATGGTGCAGTAGAAGCACATAGCAATAGTGGCAGAATTGAACTTCTTTCTGTAGATGCTGGTAGTGCTGATATCAACATCTCAACCGATTTTGGTTCATTGATTTTGGAAAAAGTAAGTGGCAAAGATATTACACTTCAATCAAACAGTGGAACATTAACCTTAAACAATGTCCGCGCTAGTGGAGATGTTTTTGCTAAGTCCGATTTTGGAAATGTAGAGTTTGAAAATGGTTCTGTCGCAAATCTTGAATTAGAAACCAATAGTGGAAGAATCTCAGTCACAAAAGTAAATGTACGCAATGAAATAATCGTTGACGATGATTTTGGCAATATTGAACTAACACAAGCCTCAGCCAATTCGTATGATTTGCATACCAACAGCGGTTCCATCACTGTTGATGGTGCAAAAGGAAAACTCAAAGCCTATACAGATTTTGGCGATATTGAAATTCAAAACGCAGTCAATGTGACATTAGATATCAAAACAAACAGTGGCACAATTAATTTCAGCGGCTCGTTAGGTGATGGTCCACACAACGTCAAATCTGATTTTGGAAGTATAGAATTAACTTTACCAAGCGATATAAAACTTGATGTAAACCTTACAACCGACTTCGGTAAAATTACTTCCGACATTCCAATTACAGTTACATTGAATGGCGATTCCAGTTCTGATGGCGGAGAAGTTGTCGGTGAGCTTAATGGCGGAGGTGAAGAGCTTATCGCCCACACCAACAGCGGTTCAATCAATATCATCACAGTCAAGTAAAATAAAAGGGCTTGGAGAAATCTCCAAGCCCTAATTTTTTGCAAAGGATTTCGCATGAATGATATTATCCCCTGTGCTGGTGTTCTCGGTATACTCGCAATCATTTTTGGTTTTCTAGCATTTCTCCGTTACATGAATTACAAAGAAACGATTGCATTGGCTGAAAAAGGTTTGACGAAACCTGAATCAAAAAAATCAAGCAAAGGTTTATTAAGATGGGGAATTGTCATCACTGCACTTGGAATTGCGCTTTCAATTGGATTGTATACAATTGGATTTGTCGCTGATGAAAATACATATCCGCTTCGTCTCGGACCGTGGATGCTGGGTGGCTTCGTTCCGCTTTTTCTTGGCTTAGGCTTGATTCTGCTCCACTACTTAACAGAGAAAGAGTAATCAGAGAGCAGAGAACAGTTATCAGTTTATTCAAGATTGATAATTGTGTTATTTAATTTAAAAATATTTTCTGTTACTACAAATTCGTCTTTTTCAAAACCAAAGAAAGTCCAAAAAGTAACTTGAGGTTGATTCGTTTCAAGCATTACCGAAATCGCTGGCTCTTTGTGACCATAATATCTTGACCGCCAGCCTCGCGTTGAATGTTCATCCGCGCGGACGATAGACAACTCCCCTTTTCCATTCAAAATTCCAACTTGCATTTTATATTTGACTGAATCCAAAGAAAGCAAAATTGAATTGAGTTTTTGCTCATAAGGAAAGTCATTTAACAACCAATGAAGTTTATAGTTGTGATTTTCTTTTGCAAATAAATAATCAAGCACTAACCATTTATCATTTTCTAAGGCAAACGCTTTTCGTTGATGCGTCATTGGCTTATAGCCATCATGTTCCCCGTGCCAAAGGGTTTCATTGCGCTGTAACGCTTTTCCCTTAGACCAATTCGTCCATGTAAAACGACTGACCATTGTCATTTGGTCTTTGTCATCTACTGTGACTGTATTATGAACCGCTGTGTGAGCAAGTCCGTTTCGCCAAACGCCTTCGCCGCTGTATAAATATGTGCCTGCGTCAATGGCAATGTTTTGATTTCCAAACCATAAATCAAGGTGCAATTGATCTGCGTGTGAAGGTCGGGATTTGAAGTCTCGGCAGTGGATAATAGCTTTGCTGTTTGTGTTATGTAAAACAAAAACGCCACCATCAGAAAACGAACTCTTCTTTCCTCTTTCCTCTTTCTTTCTTTCGACCCTCACCCCTACCCCTCTCCCTAAAATGGAGAGGGAGTCTGCGCCACATAACCAAAAAATATCTTCATCCCATGCGCCTGACTCAAATAGCAATTCTTTTTTGGTAATAAATGAGCTCAATTGCAACAAGGGGCGAAAATCTGTGAAGTCACAGTTATTTAATGGCAAAACGAGCGCGCCATCATTTGAGCCGTAAAACGGAATTTGACCTGTTTCGGGGTCAATGAGTTGGGAGAAATAATTGATAGAAGATTCAACTTTTTGATAAATGAGGCTGGAGACTGGAGATTGGTTGAGTTCTCCTAAACGAATCATGTAAAGATAAATATGCAGAATGAAACGATGATAGTTAAGCGAATACATCGAATAACTACCATCGGGAAAAATTTGTTTAATTTCTTCTTCAAGAATCTTTTTACCCAATGAAAAATATTTTTCCGAATTTTTTAATTCAGGGAAAAGCAAACCAACCATCCATAATCCAAAACCTTCGCTGATGGTGTGATTGCTTTTGGTCGAAATAGCGTAATCTATGTTTTCATAAATACGTTCGGCTTGGGCGGCGATAAAAATGGTGAAATTTGCGATTCGTTGCGGTGTGGCTGAAGGAGAATTAGAGAAGTGGTAATAGCCAAATATCCAAGCCATAAGGCGCAGCGCGATTTCTTGACCGTCTTTCCAGTTTGCGCCTGTGTTTGGAGGATTTTGCTTTGCCCAATCTTCTATCAAGTTCCAAAAGGCTTGGGGATATTTTTCATCTTGAGTTGAAACATAAGCACGGACTAAGGTGTAAACAAACGCAAACCGATTCGGTTCCCAGATGAATTTAATGTCTGTGTTTGAGTCGTCGGGAATTTGCGACCAATGTTTGTTTTTAGGGAATTGGAGATTAGAGATTGGGTCACGATGCCAGTTAGGAGGAAAACCTGTTTTTTGAAACTGATGAGCAAAGTATTTTATTTCGCCAGATAAAAGTTTATTGGCTTCGTCAATTGCTGGTTGCGTATTCCAAGTTAGGTGAGATGACCTCGCCCCTACGGAATCAAAAAATTTGAGGGGATTATTTTTTCGCCATTGAGCATAAGACTCAATATCAGATGGAATATCTTTTTTTAACCAAGCGCTAAGCGGACGGTCACTCCATTTGTATTGCGGAGTTTGCAGGCGGATGAGACCAGCGCCGAGGCGGAAGGCGTAGGCGAGGCGAAAGGCTGACCAACGAAAACCAAGTTGACGGTAGAGTGAAGCGAAGGTTTTGATTTTTTTCATCATAAAAGAATTTAAACGCTAAGGACACGAAGGTCACGAAGGTTTAATGATTTTACTTCGTGTACTTGGCGCCCTTTGTGTTTAACAATTTTGCATAAAGAGATAAAAGAATCCAAATCAATGGTAATCCAATAATAATTAATGGCGGAGCGTAGAATTGCCCCCAAGACCAAGCGTATGCAAGGAAGCCTGCCAGCAATGTGAGCAAAATATAAAGCGAGCTAATCACAGCGTGCTTGTATCCGCTATCTACAAGGCGTTGATATAAATGCGTGCGATGCGCGGCAAAAACATTTTCACGTTTGATGGCGCGGCGAATAAACGTGACGCCCGCATCCATGATGAACGTCCACATAATGAGCGTGCCAAGCATAAGCGCGTCGCCGCCTTCATCGGCAGAAAGCAACGGCAACACTGCAAACGTGTAACCAAGAAATGTGCTGGCAACATCGCCCATAAAAATTTTTGCGGGTTGCCAATTATGAAACAGAAAACCCAAACTGCTGGCGGCAATTGCAAATGAAATCCAAAACACAAAATTGTTCCCCATGTTTGATGCAATAAACATCCACGCGCACGCGCCCGCCAACGCCACACCGCCAGCAATGCCGTCAATGCCATCCATAAAATTATAGGCGTTGGTTAAACCGAGTATCCATAAAAACGTGATGATGATTCCGACCACGCCCAATTGCCATTCGCCAAATAATGGAATGGTGACAGATTTGAAATATCCCAACACATAAATTGAAATTGCGGCGACAAGCCCTTGCACGATAAAACGAATCGTTGGCGACAAGGAAGAAACATCATCTCGCCAGCCTAAAAATGCGGTGATGATTCCGCAGGCGATATACACAAGCGCATGATAAAAATCCGCTTCATTGACTACGGTGAGGCTTGTTCCTATGACTATGATAACGATGGCTAATCCCCCGCCACGCGGAGTCGGTAAGGCGTGTGAACTGCGTTCGTTGGGATGGTCTAGGATTTGTTTTTTGTGTGCGTAGTGACGGATGAGGTGGATGAAGAGATAGGAAGAAATTGTTAGTAGGATGAAGTTGAGCATTGAGGGTGATTCTAATGGAGAATTGGAGAATGCGCTTCTTGCTTAAGGGATATTTGGTTTGGCGTGATTTGGCTTTTGTTTTACCCTCATCCCCGCGCGGATGTAAACATCCGCGCTATTTCTACCAAGCCCGCTAAAGCGGGCTACGTTATTTTTTTAACTCCAACCCAATCCCCTCTTCAAAACTGCGTGGGCTAAACCCAAAGTCTTGGCTGGCTTCTTCATAAGAAAAAGCCTTGTCTTCATTTAATCTCAACGCCTGCTCGGCTTTGATGGGGAATGGAAACCGAATTTTCTCAAAGAGAGTCAGTAAAGCAACCACAGGTTTGAGGGGAATATGAATCTTCCAAATCTGCTTATTTATTTGCTTGGCAATCGTGTCAATGACTTGGTTATATGTTAAAGCGCGTTTGCCTGCAATGTTGTAACTTTTTCCAATCGTTTTGTCGTTAGATAAACAATTCAACACGGCTTGGGCAACATCGTCCACGAAGATAGGTTGTTGTAAATATTTTCCCTCGCCAAAAATGGGAATGATTGGTGAAATTTTCATAAAGCGAATGAGCCGCCACATATTTCTATCTCGTGGGCTGCCGTAAATCATGGTCGGGCGAAGGATGGTGTATTTCAGTCCACTGGATTCAATGGTCAATTCGGCGGCAACGCGAACCTTTTTACTCTTTGCATTTAATTGGGTGAAAATGGCGGTTGTACTGATAAAAATGGCGCGTTTGACGCCAGCATTTTTCGCGGCGGTGATAATTGAATCCGCGTGACCAAATCCAAGCGAGGCAATGTTTACGAGAACATCCATCCCCTGCATGGCTTTGGATAGAGATTCTGAATCGGATAAGTCGCCTGTTACCCATTCAATCTCAGGTTGCGGAAGAAAGGAACGGTCACTGGATGGGCGATACAGGCAACGAACTTGATGCCCTTGCTTTAACAGCAAAGGGACTACTCTTGAACCTGTAAATCCAGTGGCGCCTGTGACGAAGATTTTCATAAATTTTCATTTATGTCACTCTGAGCAAAAGCGAAGAGTCTCTGAGATAATCGTAGAGATTCTTCGCCACAAAACAAGAACGCGGCTCAGAATGACATTATCCTTTTACCAAATTTTCTAACAAAACCAAAGTCTCGTTTAATTTATCGCGTCTATCTAAATTCTTGACTAAATAATCTCTAGCATTTAATCCCATTTGTTTAGCAATGTCTGGATTATTCGAAAGGTCAAGGATTGTATTAGCGAGCGCTTCATCATCATTCGGTTGGACGAACACGCCGCCATAAGACGCTTCGATCAATTCGCGCGTGATGCCATCAATGACAAGCACAGTGGCGCGCCCTGCTGCCATGTAGTCGAAGACTTTGTTTGGGTACGTTGTGCGAAACATGGGAATATCTTGAAGAATTGCTAAACAAACATCTGCGGAGGCAATTACCTGCGGCATGTTTTTTTTGGGTCGCACGCCTGCAAAAATTACGTTCGATAATTTCATTTGACTTGCTTTGTTTTGCAAACGCTCACGTTCTTTGCCGTCGCCAAATAAGACAAAACGGATTTTTTTATTTTCATTCAATCGTTTTGCGGCGCGGAGAATCGTGTCAATGTCGTTGGCTTGCCCCAAAGCGCCTGCATATAAAACCACAAATTTATCTTCCAAGCTTAATTCTTTACGAATGGATGAGCCGTCAACTTGCGGATTGAACATGTCAATATCTGTGCCGTAAGGAATATAAGTGATTTTATTTTCTGGCACATGTTTGTTAATCATGTATTCTTTGTAAGCGGGAGAATTCACCAAAATATGAGTCGCGCGGTTGTATAAAAACGTTTCTAGCCAACGCGCCAACCCAATCACAAGCGGATTTTTCAATACGCCCATGCCCACGCCAAACTCGGGCCATAAGTCGCGCACTTCTAATAAAAAGGGTTTGCGCCGCACCCATGCTATGAACCAAGCGGATACCGCTTGAAAAATTGGCGGCGTGGTGCCGAGAATCAAATCTACCTCTTTGACTTGAAAGGCTGTGTAAATGGAAGAGAACATGAAACTAAAGAAAGAAATCACCCGCCAGAAGTAACTGCGATGCAAAGCGGGATAAATATAAGAACGTAAAATTTTTACGCCTTCAATTATTTGTTCGGAAAAAATACCCTTTCTTTCAATTGTCCGCTTGCCTGTTTGGTAATTCAAGTCGCTGGCGACGATGATGAGTTCATGTCCGCGTGTTTGCAAAAATTTCGCCATTTCAAAATGGCGGGTATGACCAGGTTCATCTGGCGAAACGAAGGCTTGGTTAATTAGCAGGATTTTCATTGAGGGGTGATTATATTCCACGTTAAAGAAAATGTTTGCCGAAGCGCATCTGGTTGAGGGCAAGAAAGAAGCGGGTTTATATCAAAACGATTAATTGCCTACGCGCACAGAATAATTCTGATAGCGTTTGATAGAGTCCGTGCATAAAATTACAAGTGCAGAAAGGAAGTTATTATGGAAATTCCAAGACATTGGCGATTGAAAAAACAACGATATGGTTTAGTGGGCGAAGTTTGCCCGCATTGCGATTATAAGATTTTTCCGCCTCGTGACGTATGCCCAAACTGCGGCGATGAAGCCAAAGATTTGTTTACCTTCAGCGGGAAGGGCGAGGTGTATTCGTTTACAACGGTTTATGAAGCGCCCGCCGGTTTTGACGCTAACGCTCCTTACACGGTGGCATTGGTGAAGTTGGAAGAAGGACCAATGATTACGGCTCAGTTAACCGATGTAGATAATGATAAGGTGCAAATCGGCATGCCGGTGGAAATGGTCACGCGCAAGATGAGAAACGATGGCGACGAGCGCGGGCTGATTGTGTATGGGTATAAGTTTAGACCTGCAGTGGCAGGATAGTTTTTCGATAGATTTTATCCTACGCGCCTTACCCGCTTTGGGAAGGCGCTTTTGTTTTTATATACTGTGACTATCTGAATTTATGGTCTATGAGAAGGCATGAATTAATACCTTGATTATGTCTTGCTTTCGCAGACGCTATAACCTTGTGAGCAAACGAAGCGCTGCGGCGGTCAAAGACCGCTTTTGAGCAAACAATGACTTTATGCATGGCGACTAAGCCTAATATAAAAAATCATTCTTTTGGGGAATAGCAAAAACTCTAATCTTAAAGTAGTTGACTTTAATATTTTTCTATGTATAATGCGTTAAATCGGTAACGTTACCGGTATCGTTCTCTACGCGCAACGCAAAGACTGATATGCCAACCAGAAAACGCACGGTCACTATCCAAGATGTTGCCAAGAAAGCAGGCGTGTCTGTTTCTACGGTTTCGCGCGTGTTGAACGGGAAAGCGGATGTGGCGGGGGAAACGCAAGAAAAGATTCTCGGCGTAATTAGCAAACTTGGTTACACGTCAAACCTTGCGGCGCGCAGTATGCGTAGCCGACGGAAAGATTTGCTTGGGTTGGTTGTGCCAGACATTGGCTTCCCCTACTCGATTGAGGTAATGAAGGGAATTAACCGAGCCATTGCCGAATCAAAATTTGATTTGCTGGTTTACACTATGGGGGATGTTCATAAATCTGGGGCGGTTTTACATGAACAGCATTATGTCTCTCTTTTGAATAACTCATTGACAGACGGCGTGATTATTGTGGCAAGCGCCGCCGCCGAATTTATCACCGACGCTCCGATTATTGCAGTAGACCCGCATGTTATTAACCCAAGATACCCATCGGTGCAAGGTACAAACTATCAGGGGGCGTTAGATGTGATGAATTACCTCCTCAAACTAGGGCATGAACGGATTGGCTTTGTGTGCGGGAGACCCGAGATTGCCAGCGCCGAAAGACGCTTGAAGGGCTACAAAGACGCCTTGAAAAAAGCGGGAATTACAATCGATGAAAACTTAATTATTCCGGGGGATTTTTCTACAAAATCCGGCTATACCTCAACCTTACAGTTGCTCAAATCAAAAAAACCTCCTACCGCTATTTTCGCCGCCAACGACCAAGCCGCATTGGGGGCGTTTCAGGCGGCGGAAGAGATGGGATTACGCATTCCAGACGATTTATCGGTGGTGGGGTTTGATAATATTTCAGAAGCAAAATATGTCGGCTTAACCACTGTAGATCAATTTCTTTCAGAGATGGGTTACATTGCCACTCAAATGCTCATTAAGATGGTCAATAATGAACCGCTGGATGTGCAAGTGTATAAAATGCCAACTCGCCTTGTAGAACGCACTTCTTGCCGAGCTGTAACATAATCTACGCAGAGGAGTGCGATATTTTTTTAAGTCGCATCGGTATCGTTACCGAAAAAGGAGGTGGTTGTTTGCTCAATATAAAAAAGAAATAGCAGGCCTTCCATGGACTTTTGGCGAAGCGAGGAAGACCTGCAGAATGTGTGGAGTCGCCTCCGCACATCGTTAGTATAACGCATAAAAAATTTAATGATAAAGGAGAAGAAAGATGCGTAAGTCATTTTTGTCCATCTTAAGTTTGCTGATGATTGCAAGCATGTTGCTAGCGGCATGTGGTGGAGGCGCGCCCGCAACAGAAGCCCCTGCCGATAGCGGCGGTTCTTCAGACAGCGGCGGCTCTTCAGATAGCGGCGGCGAAAAGCGTGTGCTGAAGGTGTGGTCATTTACTAACGAACTTTTGACCATGGCAATTGCGTTTGAGGGAAAACATCCAGATGTGGATGTGCAATTCACCATGATTCCGATGAATCAGGGCGAGTATCAAACCAAAATTAAAGCCGCAGTCGGCACTGCAGACGTCCCCGATGTAGTCGCGTTAGAAGCGGCGTTTGTCAAAGAGTGGGTAGAAGCCGATTTTCTCGCTAACTTGAATGATTTATTACCCTTAACAGAAGAGTTAAAAACCTATCCTTCTGTGGTTCAAGTTGGCACTCATGAAGGCGTTACCAAAGCCTATTCTTATCAAGCCACGCCAGGCGCGTTTTTCTATCGCCGCAGCATTGCCATTGAATGCCTTGGCACAGACGATCCTGAAGCCGTTCAAGCGATGGTGGCTGATATTGAAAAGTTCCTTGAAACAGCCGAAAAAATTAAACAATGTAACCCGAATTACTTTACGGTAGGCACCTCGGGCGAATTGTTTAACCCCTTCCTTGCTAACCGCTCGCAACCTTGGATTGTGGATGGGAAATTGGTGATTGACCCGAAAGTGGAAGAATATATTGATTTTGCAAAATTGATGCGCGATAACGGTTACGAATCGCAAGCGCAACAATGGAGCGAAGGCTGGTTTGCCGGCATGAACGACTCGTTAGTCGGCGCGGATGGGCAACCAAAGAAAGTATTTAGTTACTTCTTACCCACTTGGGGTTTGCCTTACGTCTTACTCCCCAATTCAGGCGATACCGGCGGCGACTGGGCGATGATTAACGGTCCGCTTCCTTATCAATGGGGCGGCACTTGGGTAGGCGCTATGGCAGATAGCCCGAACCTTGATTTAGCCAAAGAATTTGTGGCGTTTGTCGCGCTTGACGAAGAAAACCTTACCAATTGGGCAACTGGCGTTTATACCAATGAATATTTGAAAGCCATTGACCCAACCGTGCCTGACGACCAAGCCCAAGCCCCCGGCGACTTTGTCTCGAGTCAAGTGGTGGTTGAAAAAATTACGCCCACTTTCGACGGCTCCGCTTTATATGAATGGCTCGGCGGACAAAATAACTATGCCGCGTTTGCAAAAGCCGCGCCCAATGTGAACGGTTCATTATTAACTGGTTCAGACGATGCAATTCAACGCGCGCTCGAAAGCCAACGCGACCAGTACCTCAACGGCGAAATTGATAAAGCCACTATGTGGCAACAATGGTTAGACGTGCTTCGCAGCGAGTTCCCAGATTTAATCCTCCCCGAACCGCCGCAGTAGCGTTTCCATAAAACAATGTGCAGGTCAGCCCAATTAACGCTGACCTGCACAAATCCGCTTCGTCTAAAGGAGATAGAATGAGGTACACAAAAGTCAACCGCAATTATTACGGGTATTTGTTCATCGCTCCGTTTATCATTGCATTCCTCATTTTTGGTTTGTATCCTGTATACAATACCTTAGCGTTGAGCTTTACCGATTACACATTAATGACGCGCTCGGGGGAATTTATAGGGTTACAAAATTTTAAGACGTTATTTGAAGACGAACTCTTTTTGAAAGCGATTGGAAACACCTGGCTGATTTGGACGCTAAACTTTATTCCGCAAATCGGCGTGGCGCTTTTGTTATCGGCTTGGTTTACAAACAATCGTTTGAGAATTAAGGCAGTCGGGGTTTGGAGAGCCGTCTTTTACTTGCCTAACCTGATTATGCCCGTGACGATTGCCGTATTGTTTAATGCGCTTTTTTCATTTTACGGACCTGTGAACCAAATTCTGGTTAGAGCAGGGGTATTAAGCGAAGCCATGCACTTTCTACAAAATATAGAGGTAACGCGCGCGATTGTTATCTTCATCCAATGGTGGATGTGGTTTGGGCAGACCATTATTATCGTCATGGCAAGCATGACCTCTATCCCCGTTCATTTATACGAAGCGGCTATGGTAGATGGAGCGAGCGCGGCTCAAATGTTCAGACGCATCACGCTTCCTTTACTGAAACCCATCTTGGTCTATATCTTCGTCACGTCTTTAGTGGGGGGCATGCAAATGTTTGATGTGCCATACCTGCTGACCGACGGTAGAGGCGCGCCGAGCAATTCCATTATGACCAATAATATCTTGATGTATATGAAGTTTGCCAGCAGTAAGGGGCATATTGGGGCGGCGTCGGCGGTCGGCGTTTTAACCTTCATCATGACAACTATTTGCGCATTAGGCATCTTTTTCTTCCTGCGCGATAGAGACGAGTCCAGTTTTGATAAATCTATTAAGAAGTGGAATTGGCTGTTCAAAAACAACGAGAAAGGCAGGTAAAGATGTTAAGCGCAGATAAATTTAACCTAATCATTATGCGGGTTATCGTATATACCGTTTTATTTTTTATCCTGATTCTCGTCGTCATTCCTATTTGGCTATTGTTGGTGAACGCAACCCGCTCAACGGTTGAGATACAACAAGGATTAAGCGCGTTGCCAAGCGTGCATTTGATAGATAACTATAATATTCTACTCGGCAGAGGGTTAGATATTACCAGAGGGTTTGCCAATAGCATGTACGTTTCGGCTCTATCCACAATCATCACTGTGTATTTTTCTATGCTCACGGCTTACGGCATTGTCGTTTACGACTTCAAAGGCAAAAAACTGTTTTCCAATTTTATTTTGGTGTTGGTCATGATTCCCATGCAACTCACCATTATTGGTTTTTTCCAATATATGTCGCGCTTGGGCTTAACCGATAATTACGCTTCATTAATTTTGCCGTTAATTGCCAACGCTGGCGGCGTATTCTTTAGCAAGCAATATTTTGAATCGATGTTGATTCAAGATTTAATTGACGCCGCGCGCATAGACGGCGCAAGCGAACTGCGGATTTTTCATTCCATCATGCTGCCGTTGGCGATTCCCGGCGCGGCAACGTTGGGTATCTTTGCTTTCGTCGCTTCATGGAATAACTTCTTCAATGCCTTTGTGCTAATTACTTCATTAGATAAATACACCCTGCCGATGTTAGTGAGAACGCTACGCGGCGATATGTATCGCACCGAATACGGCGCGATTTATCTCGGCTTGGCGTTGACCGTTATTCCCGTCATTATTTTATACGCCATTTTTTCGCGTTACATCGTTAGCGGTATTGCTATGGGCGCAGTAAAAGAATAAATACGATAGCAGGGGCTTCTAACATCGTCATACATTCAAATTCATCGCCTCAATAGGCGAATAAGGATTACATTGTGAGTCAAAATCATACATTTCCAAAAGAGTTTCTTTGGGGGGCGGCTACGGCATCGTATCAAATAGAAGGAGCATGGAACGAAGACGGCAAAGGCGAAAGTATTTGGGACCGTTTTAGTCACACGCCTGGCAAGGTATTAAATGGCGATACAGGCGACGTTGCCTGCGACCATTATCACCGTTGGCGCGACGATATCAAGCTCATGAAAAGCCTTGGGCTAAATGCGTATCGGTTTTCTATCGCTTGGCCCCGCATTCTCCCTAGCGGCAGCGGGCAAATTAACGAAGCGGGCATTGATTTTTACAGCCAACTGACAGACGGTTTACTAGAGGCGGGCATTCGTCCATTCGCCACTTTATATCATTGGGATTTACCCCAAGCCCTGCAAGATAAAGGCGGTTGGCCCTCGCGCGCCATCGTTGAGGCGTTTCTTGAATACACCGACGCCATCACCCGCGCTTTAGGCGACCGTATTAAAGATTGGATTACATTGAATGAGCCTTGGGTAAGCGCCTTTGTGGGGTACAAAGACGGGCGCCACGCGCCAGGTCATACGAATCTCGACGAAGCCATTCTTGCTTCTCACCATTTGCTTTTATCGCATGGGCGTAGCGTTCCCATCATCCGCGCTAACGTCAAAAACGCTCATGTGGGCATTACGCTCAATTTAATTCCCCAAATGCCCGCCTCAAAAAGCCTAGCAGATAAAAAAGCCACAACTTGGCATGATGGGTATATCAACCGCTGGTTCTTAGACCCGCTTGCCGGGCGCGGTTACCCAGCCGATATGGTCGCTTCTTATAACAAGACGCTGGATTTTGTTCACCACGGAGACTTAGACGACATTCAAACGCCGATTGATTTTTTAGGAATCAACTATTACACGCGCGGCATTGTAAGAGCGGAAAATGTCGAAAACGAGAACCAGCCCCCCACTGAGATTCGAGGCGATGAAATCACCGAAATGGATTGGGAGGTGTATCCGCAAGGGTTATATGATATGCTCGGTCGTTTGCATTTTGATTATCGCTTCCCGTCTATTTACATCACCGAAAACGGGGCGGCGTTTGTGGACGAAGTGAACGACCATGGCGAAGTGCATGACCCTCAGCGCGTTTCATATATTCAACGACATTTGGACATGGTGAAAAAATCTATTGACATTGGCGCGCCCGTGCATGGCTACTTCGTTTGGTCTTTGTTAGATAATTTTGAATGGGGGTATGGGTATTCAAAACGCTTTGGCATTGTATATGTGGATTACAAAACGCAAAAACGAATTCTCAAATCTAGCGCCAAATGGTATCGGCAAAAAATTCAGGAAAACGTATAAATGAACAAATTAGTTGAAACCGAACGCGCTTTATATTTAGATACCTCTCGCCCGCTGGCTGAACGCGTAAAAGATTTAATCAGCCGCATGGCGCTTGAAGAAAAAGTCGGCTTAATGAATCACCCCGCGCACGGCATTCCGCGCTTGAACATCCCCGCTTATAACTATTGGAGCGAAGCCCTGCATGGCGTGGCGCGTAACGGGCGGGCGACTGTTTTTCCGCAGGCGATTGGCATGGCGGCAACTTGGAATAAAGATTTAATTTATAAAGTAGCATCCGCCATTAGCGACGAAGGACGCGCCAAATATCACGCCGCGCTTAAACGCAATGGGTACACCCAACAATATCAAGGATTAACCTTTTGGTCGCCAAACGTTAACATCTTTCGAGACCCACGCTGGGGACGCGGGCAAGAAACCTGGGGCGAAGACCCTTTTCTAACCGGCGAAATGGCTTCGGCGTTTGTTAAAGGGTTGCAAGGCGAACATCCTAAATATCTCAAAACGGCGGCGTGCGCCAAACATTATGCCGTTCATTCGGGACCTGAAAAAGATAGGCACACCTTCAACGCAGTCGTGACAAAACGCGAGTTATACGATACCTACTTACCCGCTTTCAAAAAACTCGTAACCGAAGCGAAAGTGGAAGCCGTGATGGGCGCCTACAATAGAACGCTCGGCGAAGTATGTTGCGCAAGTAAATTATTATTAGAAGATATTTTGCGCGGCGAGTGGGGGTTTGAAGGTCATGTTGTGTCCGATTGTATGGCGTTATCAGATTTCCACCTCAATCACAAAGTCACAAAAGATGCGGCGGAATCGGCGGCGCTGGCTTTACAACACGGTTGCGATTTAGGTTGCGACCACGTCTTCCATGAAATTCCAGAAGCCATCAAGCGCGGCTTAATCACCGAAGCCGAAGTAGACCGTGCCTTAGAAAGAACGCTGGGAACAAGATTCAAACTCGGCATGTTCGACCCACAAGAGGAAGTTCCCTTTGCTTCCATCTCAACCGATGTTGTGGCAAGTCAAACGCACCGCGAACTAGCCTACCAAACCGCCACGCAATCGGTTGTGTTATTAAAAAATAAAAACAACATTCTCCCTATCAAACCGTCCACAAAAAAAATTTTTGTTACTGGTCCCACCGCCGCCAGCATAGAAGTATTGCTCGGCAATTATTACGGCTTCAACGAAAAAATGATTACCCTTTTAGAAGGCATCACGGGGCGCATTCCCGAAGGCATGGGCATGGAATATACCGCCGGCGCCAACATCAAACACCCGCGCGAAATACAAAACACATGGGCGCCGCAAATGGCGCAAAGCGCAGACCTCGCCATAGTTTGTGCGGGATTAAACTCATTTCTCGAAGGTGAAGAAGGCGAATCCATCCTTTCTCCACACAATGGCGATAGAGAAAGCATTTCCTTACCGCAAAGTCAAATAGATTACATAAAAGAACTTTCCATTCACGGCGTCAAAATTGTTTTAGTCCTCACTGGCGGAAGCCCCATCGCGCTCGGCGAAGTGGAAGAAATGGCAGACGCCATCCTCTTCGTTTGGTATCCGGGCATGGAAGGCGGCAGAGCCGTAGCCGATGTGTTGTTTGGAGACGTTTCTCCTAGCGGCAAACTTCCCATCACCTTTCCAAAATCTTTAGAGCAACTCCCCGCCTTTGACGATTACAGCATGAACGGACGCACCTACCGTTACATGACCCAAGAGCCGTTGTATCCATTTGGGTTTGGATTAAGTTATAGCAAATTTGAATATTCCGATTTGAAATTGGATAAAAATAAAATCGCGCTCGGAGATTCTCTTACCCTCAGCCTGACTCTAAAAAACAGCGGCGCCTCACACTCAGCCGAAGTTGTTCAGTTTTACCTCAGCGACTTGCAAGCCTCAACCATTGTCCCCCTCCACCGCCTCATTGGGTTTGAAAGAGTCGAACTCAAAGCGGGCGAAAGCCGCACCCTCCAATTTACAGTCGCGCCTGAAATGATGTCTTTCATCAACGACGACGGCAAACCTACTTTAGAGCCTGGCGAATTTCGCTTAGAAATTGGCGGTTGCTCGCCCGGCAAGCGCGGTCAAGAATTAGGCGCGCCCAGACCATTGATTGCAACATTTGAAATTCATTAACTTTCTTAAATTGACGCTTTCGACCACAGAACGCGGTCTACCTGTCTGCGGTCAAATTGCATACATCATTATCAAAGGATATATTTATGTCTAATTACACCCCCAAACCAGAGCATAAATTCACCTTCGGCTTATGGACTGTCGGCAATATTGGGCGCGACCCATTCGGCGGACCCGTCCGTGAGGCGAAATCGCCAGCCGATTTAGTGCGCCTGCTTGGCGAAGTTGGCGCGTATGGCGTTAACTTCCATGATAACGATTTGATTCCAATTGACGCCACCCCCGCCGAAGCGGAAGCCATAAAAAAAGAATTTCGCAAAGCGCTAGATGAAACCGGCTTAGTTGTGCCAATGGCAACCACCAATTTATTCAGCGACCCTATCTTCAAAGACGGCGCCTTTACCTCTAACGATTCAAAAGTCCGCGCTTATGCTTTGCAAAAAACAATGAACGCCATTGACTTAGGCGTTGAATTTGGCGCAAAAACATACGTCTTTTGGGGCGGGCGCGAAGGCACAGAAACCGACTCAAACAAAAACCCCATCGAAGCCATCAAACGCACGCGCGAAGCGCTAAACTTCTTATGCGAATATGTGTTAGACAAAAAATACGATTTGAAATTCGCCCTCGAAGCCAAACCCAACGAACCGCGCGGCGATATTTACAACTCAACTACGGGTCATATGCTGGCGTTCATTGAAACCTTAGACCATCCCCACATGGTGGGCGTAAACCCAGAAGTGGCGCACGAACACATGGCGGGGTTAAATTTTGTGCATGGCGTGGCGCAAGCGCTAGAAGCGGGTAAATTATTTCATATTGACTTGAACGACCAAGCCTTTGGGCGTTACGACCAAGATTTTCGTTTTGGCGCGGCAAATATCAAAAGCGCGTTTTTCTTAGTCAAACTATTAGAAGATAATCAATATAACAACCCGCGCCATTTTGACGCGCACGCCTACCGCACCGAAGATTACGAAGGCGTAAAAGACTTTGCGCGCGGCTGTATGCGCACCTACTTAATTCTCAAAGAAAAAGCCGAGCAATTTAATAACGACAAAGAGATACAATCTATTTTAGCGGAAATCAACGCCGAAGACGCTTCTATGAATCCATACTTTGGAAAATACACCAGCGATAAAGCTCAAGCCTTACGCGCACATTCATTTGACCGTTCCGCCATCAGCGCGCGCGGCTTGAAATATGAACGCCTCGACCAATTGACCATAGAATTGTTGCTGGGAATTCGTTAATGCCTGATGCGCCACGGCAATCAAAGACCGCTTTTGAATACACACCATAAGCAAAGGATTTACCTAACATTCCGCCTATGCAAACTCAAAAATTTCTTGGCTACGATTGCGTGGAACTCAAAAATCATGTCGTCAGTTTACTCGTCACGCAGTCGGTCGGTCCGCGCATTATTTCGTTCAAATTTCATGAAGGCGAAAATATTTTGGCAGAATTGCCCAACTTCACCGCCGTTCGCCCCGATGGAAGCGTATTTCATTTTTACGGCGGTCACCGCTTGTGGCATGCGCCAGAAAACATGCCGCGAACGTATGCGCCTGACGACCAGCCCGTAGAAATCGTCGGCGAAAAAAACAGCCTGAGGGTCAGTCAACCGATAGAACGGGAGACGGGAATCGAAAAATCCATTGAAATCAAATTGATAGAAGATACGCCGCAAGTTATTCTTCATCATACATTAACGAATCGCAACTCATGGGAAATTGAATGCGCGCCATGGGCGATTACGCAATTAAAATCGGGCGGCGTGGCGCTTCTTCCGCAAACCAAAGAAGACGCCGGCTTACTGCCGAATCGTTCGCTGGCGTTGTGGAGTTACACAGACATTCGCAGCCCGCAGATTACATGGGGGAATGAATATATTTTGATTAAGGCTGAAATGCAAAGCGGTTTCAAAATGGGTTTCCCTAACCCGCGCGGCTGGTTGGCATATTGGCGTAATCACACGTTATTTGTCAAACGCGCCGCTTATCAAAACAACTCGGCGTATTATGATTTTGGAAGTTCAAGCGAATGCTATTGCAACGACCAATTTTTAGAATTAGAAACCCTCGCGCCGATTACAAAACTGAAACCGAACGAATCGGTAACGCATACTGAAACGTGGGAATTGTATAAAAACTTTGATAACCCCACAGATGAAAATTCAGTAAAAGAAATTGTGAGCAAATTAAATTTGGAGTAGGTATGTCTCACTTCATCGGCATTGACACATCTACCACGGCGACCAAAGCCATTTTGATAAATGAAAAAGGCGATACGCTTGGCGTAGCGTCGAACGAATATGGCTATGAAACCCCCCGCCCATTATGGAGCGAGCAAAGCCCGCTGTTGTGGTGGGATGCAACCAAACAAAGCGTAAAAGACGTTTTGGCTAAAACAAAAATAGACGCAAACACCGTTAAGGGAATTGGGTTAACCGGGCAGATGCACGGCTTGGTATTGTTAGACGCAAACGGTGAGGTCTTGCGTCCCGCTATTTTATGGAACGACCAACGCACTGCCGCCGAATGTGACGATATGCGCGCAAAACTCGGCAAAGAAAAGTTAATTCAAATCACCGGCAACAACGCGCTCACAGGTTTTACCGCCCCCAAAATTTTATGGGTGCAAAAACACGAACCCGAAATTTGGAAGAAGGCGCGTCATATCCTTTTACCAAAAGATTATGTTCGTTATAAATTAACAAACGGTTTCGCCATAGATAAAGCCGATGGCGCAGGCACAGTTTTATTTGACCTTGCCAAAAGAGATTGGTCTGCCGAAGTTTTATCGGCATTCAATATTCCCGCTGAATATTTACCGAAAACATACGAAGGCATTGAATGCGCCGGCGAATTAAGTATAGAAGTTGCCAAAGAAATTGGCTTGCCCGCAGGCATTCCCGTCTTTGCAGGCGGCGGCGACCAAGCCGCGAGCGCTGTCGGCACGGGCGCCGTGCGGGCAGGCGTTGTTTCAATTAGTCTTGGCACATCGGGCGTTGTGTTTGCAACGACTGATTCGCCAAGCATCGAACCGAATGGAAGATTACATGCCTTTTGTCATTCTGTGCCAAACAAGTGGCATCTCATGGGCGTTATGCTTTCTGCCGCAGGAAGTTTGCGTTGGCATCGTGATACGTTTGCTCCCACTGCTGAATATGAAAAATTAATTGAAGCCACAAAAAATATTCCCGCAGGCAGTGATGGATTATTTTTCCTGCCATATCTTACTGGCGAACGAACGCCTCACCCTGACCCTTTGGCGCGAGGCGCGTTCGTCGGCATGACCATACGCCACACCTTACCGCATTTCACGAAAGCCGTGCTTGAAGGCGTTTCGTTTGGGTTGCGAGATAGTTTTGAATTGATGAAAGAAGCTGGCTTGAACAATATTTCGCAAGTGCGTGTGACAGGCGGCGGAGCAAAAAGCCCAGTTTGGAGGCAAATTTTGGCGGATGTTTTGAACGCCGAAGTAGTCACCGTCAACGCCGCCGAAGGCGCGGCGTATGGGGCGGCTTTACTTGCAGGAACAGGCGCAGGCGTATTCCGAAGCGTGGAAGAGGCTTGCGAAGCGAGTATTCAAATCACGGGGAGAGTCCAGCCGAGCGAACATCAAAAAGCGTATGAAAATTTTTATGCGTTGTATCAAGGCTTGTACCCCGCTTTGAAAAAAACATTTCACAACGTTATTCCATAATTTCTAAAAACGCTTTTACAATTTGCGGGTCAAAGTGACTGCCCGATTGCGATTTGATAAATTCGAGCGCCTGCTCTTTTGACCATGCCAAACGATACGGGCGATGGCTGGTGAGCGCATCCCACACATCGGCAACGGCAAAAATGCGAGCGGAAATTGGAATCTCTTCGCCTTTCAAGCCGCGTGGGTAGCCTGTGCCGTCCCATTTTTCATGATGGCAATATGGAATTTCAAGCGCGGGTCTTAAATATTCAACCGACGCCAGCATATCATAGGCATATTGCGGGTGCTGGCGCATAATCACCCATTCGTCTTCGGTGAGTTTGCCCGGCTTAAGCAAGATATGGTCCGGAATGCCGATTTTGCCAATATCATGCAATAAGGCGCCGCGGCGGATATTGATAATGGCGTCGCGAGAAAGCCCAAGTTTTTGCGCTAATTTCAACGTTAAATCTGTCACGCGGCGGGTGTGCCCTTCGGTTTCTCTATCGCGCAAATCTAAGGCTTTCGACCAGCCTTCAATGGTTTTATCGTATGCAAGCGTTAACTCAAAATTCGAGCGTTCCAAATTTTCAAATAAACTTACATTGTCAATAGCAATTGCGGCTTGCCCGGCTAAGGTTTCAAAAAAGTTAATCCAATCTTGCGAGACGTGCAAAGTAGCGCGGCTAAACACTTCCAACACGCCTTTCAATTCGCCTTTGGTAATTAAAGGGTAAGCGTAATAGGATTTGAAGTTTTCTTCTCGTAACGGCGTAGAAATATCCTGCTCATAAGCGGATAAATCGGAAATGGCGATAAATTTTCTTTGCAAAGCGGCTTTGCCAGCCAAACTTTCTCCTAACCGTAATTTCAGATTGGCAAATTTGTTAGAGTGAAAGCCGCGCCCGGTCAGATATTCCAGTTGATACGTGTTGGCATTAAACAAAAATACGCTCGCCGCATCCGCCTTTAATTGCTCCACAACATGACTCAGCAAAAGGTTGAAGATAACGCCTAAATTAAAACTAGAAGCGATGACTCTATCCATATCGCGCAAAATGGTTAGGCGTTTTAATTGTTGCATCGTCGATTCAAATAATCTCGCGTTTTCGATAGAAGAAGCAAATTGGGCGGAGATGGTTTCTAGCACAACCCGATGGCTTTCGTTATACATATTTGCTTGATATGATTGAGCTGAAATCATGCCAAAAGGCTTGCCGCCGCGCATTAAAGGAATCGCTAAAATAGAACGGACATGTTCGGGCTTGCCAAAATGAATGGCTTGCACATTATTTTCATTATGATAATCTGCCACCAATAAAGTTTTGCCTTCTGAAATCACTTGCCCGCTTAACCCCTGCCCGCGCGGAATACGCGCATTAGGAAAACGTTCATCTTTATCGTAACGATACACGGCATGATAATCGCCGCCGGCTTCGTCTTCTAAAATAATCACGAAAGCGTCGCACGGCATCACATTCCGCACGGCTTCATGCACGCTGGCGTAGGTTAGGTCGGGGTCAAAACCTGAAACCAACAAATTTTGGCTAGATTGATGAAGCACGCTTAATTCATTGAGGCGTTTATCCATATCGTAAAACAAACGCGAATTTTCTAAAGCGCTAGCCGCCTGCGCCGCTAATGTAGATAAAAATCGTTTGGCGTGTTCGTCAAAAGCATGTTCAGATTCGCTTTCAACGCCAATTGCGCCTAAGGTTTGCGCGCCGCTGAGAATAGGAACATAAATGCCCGAAATTACGCCGGGGTTTGTTTCAATATAGCGCGAGTCGGCGGGTAAATTTTCGCTGTGAACCGCAACGCCATGCTCAATCACCCACCCCGTAAGCCCCTGCCCCACTTTATTGATTAAGCGATTCATTCGTTCAATTTCGGCTTGTTCTTGCTCGGGCAATAAATTCCCTCCTCCATAGCCAATCGTTTCCAAATCGTTCGTATCGCCTTTGCGAATTCGCACGACGGCATAGTCCCAATTCATGTGTTGTTTTAGTATTTTTACAATCGCCTTGCCAATTTGGCGGGGTTCAAATAAATTACTTAAAGTCAAACCGCTTTCATATAAGGCTTCTAATTCTTGCAAACGCAGCCGCATTTCTTCATATAAATTCGCGCGCTCCAAAATCAAAGCGGCTGAGGCGGCAAACTTTGCCAATAAACGTAAATGCGTTTCATTAAACGCATTGGGGCGTTTAGAGTCTAAGGCAATCACGCCCGCTACGCGGTCTTTAATCATCAACGGCGCGGCAATGGCGCTGTGAATATCTTTAGCGTCTTCTATTTCGCCTTCGTATCGAAGCGCATCGTCTTGGCGGATGTTTGTAAATATCAAAGGTTTTTTCTCGCGCGCGGCTTGGGCGGCGTAGCCTTTGTCGCTGGCAAAAACAAAGCCTTGCAGGCGCAAATCGGTATATCCGCTTAAAGCGCGAATACGCAATTTATGATTTGGCTCAACTAACAAAATACTTCCTTTATCTGCCACAGGAATCGTGCGGCGCGCCGTTTCTAGCAATCGTTCTAGTAAAGGTTGTAGTTCAAGGGTTTCGTTCAACGCCTCTGCCAAAAGAAATTCGGTTTCCAACTCAAGTTCGCGTAATTTTCTTTCGGTAATATCCTCCATAAACCCTTGAATAAATTGAGGCTTACCAGCGTCGTCGCGAATCAAAACTGAGGTGTCGCGAATCCAAATAATCCTGCCGTCGCGGTGCGTCATCCGATATTCTGCCACTGCCCGCCCGGTCTCAATTGTTGTTTTTACAGCCGCCATTGCCTGTTCATAATCTTCGGCAAAAACCAACTGATGCCACAAATGCGGGTTATTAATGATTTCTTGCGGCGAATATCCAATCATCGTTTGCACTTGCGGGCTAATGTAAAAACTGGAAAACAAATCGTCAATCCTATCCATATACATCACCAGCGGGCTTTGCTCTACCATCACGCGATATTTTTCTTCGGCAAGGTGCAGCGCCTCTTCGGCTTTTTTCTTTTCGGTCGCGTCTTCTACAATGGCTTGCACAAAAGGCTCTCCGCCAATCTGAAGCGGAGTGAGCGAAAGCAAAGCGTCGTAGGGGGAGCCGTCTTTACGCTTAAACTTAACAGGATATTGCTTCAAAAACCCTTGCTGGCGAAAAATTTTTAACGCCTCTTCTCTTTGACGTGGGTCATGGTACAACGCGGCGACATTTTTTATCGCTTCAATATCTTCGCGGGTGTATCCCCCCGGTTTGAGCATGGCGTCGTTAAACGTAATTAAATTTCCTTCGGCATCTGCCAAGCCCATGCCCATAGGCGCATTCTCAAAAAGAATGCGGTAATGCTCCCCACCTAAATATTCTTTTACAGACTTGGTTTTTTTTACATTGCTCTTTTGCACAGACGTTATCTTCATCATCTTGAATAACACAGGTTTACAAGATTAACCTGTTTGACGCAACATAACATTACAATTTCCCTCTAAATCTATTGTAGCCTTTTTGGAAAAATTTCAAATAAGGGTTTTCCCCAATCCTTGCAATCTTCAGGAGATGCAGTATCATCGCGGTTGATGTCAAACTTTAATCAAGGTATCTGGGATGTTATTGTGGCTGGCGGCGGACCCGCCGGCTTTTTTGCGGCAATCCGCTGCGCCGAGTTAAACCCGAAACTGAAGGTATTGATTATTGAAAAAGCCAGTCAAACGCTTGGTAAGGTTCTCATTTCGGGCGGCGGGCGGTGCAACGTGACTCATGCGTGTTTTGAGCCAGCCCAATTAATCACGTTCTACCCGCGCGGCGGGAATGAGTTGCGCGGCGCTTTCAGCAAGTTTCAACCCAAAGATACGGCAGAATGGTTTGAAGCGCGCAATGTGAAATTGAAAACGGAAAGCGACGGAAGGATGTTCCCAATCACCGACGATGCGCGCACGATTGCAGATTGCTTGCGACAATCGGCGAAAGAGGCTGGGGTATCGGTTCAAACGGGTATGAATCTTTTGAAGGTAGAAAAGGATGAGGGAAGCGGCTTCAGGCTGAAGGTGAGAAAAGAGGCGCAAGTTTTTTATCTGCAAACGAAAAAGTTGTTAATCGCCACAGGCGGCGATAGAGCGATGTTAGCGAACATTGCCGAGTTGGGGCATACTATTGTTGAGCCTGTTCCGTCATTGTTTACGTTCAATATCAAAGATAAAAGAATTGAGGGGCTGGCTGGCGTTTCGGTTGAAAATGTGACGTTGAAAATGGATTCAATCAGAACACAAGGCGCATTATTGGTCACTCATTGGGGCTTAAGCGGACCTGCCGTGTTGCGATGCTCGGCTTGGGGAGCGAGAATTTTGTTTGAGAAAAAATATCGCTCTGCTCTACTAATCAATTGGCTTGCAGATTACACGTTTGCATCTGCGCTAGAAATTTTGCAACGCCATAAAGACTGGAAAGAAAATGCAAAGAAAAAAGTTTCGTCACAACCTGCGTTTTCACAAATTCCATTGAGATTATGGAAACAATTAACAGAATTTGTCGGCGATAAAAATTGGGGAGACGTATCGAAAGCGGAATTGAGGAAACTCGCGCAAGAATTAACGGCTGGCGAATTTATGATTCAAGGTAAAGGAATTTTCAAGGAAGAGTTTGTTACATGCGGCGGCGTAAGTTTGAAAGAGGTAGATTTCAAAACTATGCAAAGCCGTGTGGCGGATAATTTGTTTTTCGCGGGCGAGGTGTTGGATATTGATGGAATCACTGGTGGGTTTAATTTTCAGTCGTCATGGACGACGGGCTGGTTGGCAGGGAATGCACTAGCAATGCCTTTGCCTTCACTCCCTACCTCATGAAGCGAGAAGTTTTTCTCTATTGACCGACAGCCGTTCATCCCGTAAAATCTCCCTTTAGAAATTATATATAATTTTATAAGGATACACGCAATGGCAAAATATCGAATTATGTATTGGAGACATATCCCCCAATCTTTCACGGTGGAAGGCGATGGGCGAACTGTGAAGAAACAACTTTCGCAAAAAATTCAAAACAAAATTGACGCTTACGCAATGGCGATTGGCGCAACTTCCACCAGCGATTATGCAAAAGAATATAAACGCGGCGAGTGGGTAGAACGCGAAGGCACGCCTGAAGAAGTGGCTGAGGCGTTGCTGGCGGAATTAGAAGCGGAGTTTGCGAAGATTGAAATTCCAAAACGGGAAAAAGAATCTGCATAATGACCGTAGAGCGCAGGCGGCGGTCGGTCATTAATGGTCAATTTTTATGGCAAAAAAACATAACATCATCCTGCAACCTTCTGGCAGGCGCGGACAAGTAGATGAAGGCGTGTCTATTCGTTCAGCCGCAAGAGATTTAGGCGTGGAGATTGAATCTATTTGCGCCGAAAACGCCACTTGCGGCAAGTGTATGGTTTTAATTGAAGAAGGGCGTTTTGAAAAATATAATATCGATTCAAAGCGCGAGCATGTTTCTCCCGTTTCTGCCGAGGAGGCGGCATATTTTGCCCGCAGACCCAAGTTATTAAAGGATAAAGGTTGGGAAGTCGGTCAGGTGCGTTTGTCTTGTCAGTGCAAGATTTATGGAGATGTGCTTATTAATGTTCCTGAAGAAAGCCGCGGGAATAAACAAATTGTTCGTAAGAGCGCCAGCAATCGCCCGATTGAAATTAAACCCTCTATTAAGAAGTATTTGGTGACGATGACCCCGCCCAATTTGGAAAGACCGATTGCAGATTGGGAACGGCTTGCCAAAGGGTTAGAAACTTCCATGCAATTGGTGCGCGGCGCAGACGCGAAAGTTCCGCGATGGTATGAATTGGACATTGATTATCAATGCCTGCGGGGGTTATCGAAAACGTTGCGCGAAGCAAATTGGAATGTGACCGTATCGGTTTGGCAAGATAAAGAAGTGATTGAAGTGCAAGCGGGGTATGTGGAAGATAGTTATGGCGCGGCGGTGGATATTGGCTCGACGACGGTGGCGCTTTATTTATGCAACTTGAGGACGGGGGAATTGTTGGCGGCGGAATCGGAGATGAATCCGCAGATTGTGTATGGCGAAGATGTGATGTCGCGCATTCAATATACGATTGAACATCCAGACGGCTTGGAGAAATTGCATAAAGCCATTATCTCTATATTAAATAAATTATTGAAGCAAGCGGCGCATACGGCAAAAATCAAAATGCACGAAATTTTGGAAATGGTGTTGGTTGGAAATTCTACAATGCACCATATTTTATTAAATCTTCACCCAAAAGATTTGGGGCTGGCTCCGTTTGTGCCGACGATTCATAAGTCGGTGGATGTGAAAGCGCGAGACCTCGGCATTCATATTAATTCTTCGGGCAATATTCATATTCTGCCCACCATCGCTTCGTTTGTGGGGGCAGATACAAGCGCGGTCATCCTTGCCGAAGAGCCGCACAAGCAAGATGAAAATTGGTTGTTGATTGACGTTGGCACAAACGCCGAATTGGTTTTGGGAAATAGAAAAAGATTGGTTTGCACATCCACGCCGACGGGACCGGCGTTGGAAGGGGCGCATGTGGAGTATGGAATGCGCGCGGCGCCCGGCGCGATTGAGCGCGTGCAAATTGACGACAAGACTCTTGAGCCGCGTTATAAAATTGTGGGCGAGGATGATTGGAATAAAGGAAAAGCCAAAGGGATTTGCGGTTCCGCTATTATTGACGCGGTAGCGGAATTGTTTCGGGCGGGGATTATCGACTCGCGCGGGAAGTTCAAGTCGAATTTAGAGTCGAAGCGAATTCGAAAGGGAGAAAATGGTTGGGAGTATGTCATCGCTTGGGCGGAGGAAACTTCTATCGGGCGAGATATTCCCATGACGCAACAAGACGTTCGTCAAATTCAATTGGCAAAGGCGGCATTGTTTACTGCGGCGCGCACTTTGTTGAAACGCAGCGGTTTGCAAGACCCCGATAGGTGATTTTGGCAGGCGGGTTTGGAAGTTATATTGATAAAGAAAAAGCGATGTTGATTGGATTGATTCCCGATTGCGATTTGAATCATGTGTATGCGGTGGGCAATGCCGCAGGCGACGGCGCGCGCATTGCGTTATTGAATGTTGAAAAGCGTAATGAGATTGACGAAGTGACTCGCAAAGTGGAACGATTTGAATTACCCACCGACCCTGAGTTTCAAAATCAATTTATGCTGGCGACAAGTTTCCCACACATGAGCGAGCCGTTTCCGCATATTGCGCATTTGATTCCAAACCGAGCGGTTGACCCAATGGCGAAAAATTTTATGAAATAAAAAAGACCGCAGACAATAAACCTCAAACGGTAGTCTGCGGTTAACATGGAGAACAATGAATAAGTTTTTAGAAAGACTCAATGCTGGTGAAATTTTAGTTGCCGATGGAGCGACGGGTTCAAATTTGCAAAAGATGGGGCTGAAACCCGGCAAGCCGCCAGAGGATTTAATCATTGACGACCCCGATACGATTTTGAAACTCGCTTCTTCTTTTGCGCAGGCAGGCGCCGACATTATTTTGACATGCACTTTTGGGGGAACGAGAATGCGCATGAAAGATTCGAAATATCAGGATAGAACGCCTGAGGTGAATATTCGCGCGGCAGAGATTGCGCGCAAAGCCGCTTCATTAAATAACGGGCTTGTGGCTGGCTCCATGGGTCCTGTCGGCGCCATTCTTAAGCCTTATGGTCCGCTTGAGTTTGAAGACGTGAAAGCGACTTTTGCCGAGCAAGCCAAAGCCTTAGCCGATGGCGGAGTGGATTTATTATTAATTGAAACGATGTTCGCTTTAGAAGAAACCACGGCGGCGTTTGAAGGCGCAAGGTCGGTGACGGATTTGCCGATTGTGGTTTCGTTTAGTTACGATAGAGGCACACGCACGATGATGGGCGTGAAGCCCAAAGATGTGATGAAGAAATATTCTGAAATGGGCGCGGCGCTCGTTGGGGCAAATTGCGGAACGACGTTAGATAATATGGAAGCGGTGGTCAAAGAATATGCGGCGACTGTGCCGAATTATCCACTATGGGTAAAGCCAAATGCTGGCGTTCCACACATGGATATTGAAACCGAGCAAGGCGTGTATGATATGGGTCCAGAAGATATGGCGAAATTTTCAAAGAAGTATGTGGAGTTGGGAGCAAGGGTTGTCGGCGGTTGTTGTGGAAATACGCCTGAGCATATTGCGGCAATTGTGAAGGCAGTGAAGTGATAAGAGAGTAGAGAACAGAGAGCAGTAATCATAAGTGGAATATTAATGGCTGGCTTTGCTAAAAATTAGGTGGTTGACATTTAGCGCGTCGCACTATAAAATAAAGTCGTGATAAAAACTTTCAAAAACGATGACACGCTGAAAATTTATCAACGCCAACGTTCGCGTAAATTCCCGTCTGATATTCAGCAAGTGGCGCTACGAAAGTTACGCATGATAAATAACTCTGTTTCGATTAATGATTTACGAGTTCCTCCTGCAAATCATCTTGAAAAATTGAAGGGAAGTCGTGCAGGTCAATGGAGTATTCGAATCAATGACCAGTGGCGTATCTGTTTTAAGTGGCAAGGCACAGATGCCTATGATGTTGAAATTACGGATTACCACTAGATTGGAAGATAAACATGTCTGATAAATTAAATCCTATTCACCCAGGCGAAGTTTTACTGGAAGAATTTTTGAAACCAATGGAATTAAGCCAAAATCGCTTAGCCATTGATATTGGTGTGGATGCACGCCGCATTAATGAAATCGTCTTGGGAGTTCGTAGCATAACCGCAGATACTGCTTTACGCTTGTCTCGCTATTTTGGCGTTTCGCCTCAATTCTGGCTTGGGCTACAAGCAGAATATGATTTAGATGTTACGCTTGATGCTTTGGGTAACCGCCTTGACCGCGAAGTAAGACCCCGCATGACAGCCTAGGTTTTCAAAATCCAAAATCGGCGCGGGCTGAAGCCCTTACGAGGCTTTAATGCGAAACTCTTCTTTATGATGAGCAAGGGAGTTACCCCGATGCGGCAGTTGCTGTGGAAATACGCCTGAACACATTGCGGCGATTGCGAAGGCGGTGAAGGGGTAATTTATTAATTAGTAATTAGCGAGATATGGTTATGCCTAAGAAATAATGTTTATGCGCGAAAAGATTCTTGATTTACTCTCTGGTAAGAAGATTGATGAACAACCTGCTTTCAGCGGGTTGATTCATATTACAGAGGAGGGACTTACACAAGAAGGTTTGTCTCTGCACGAAATTCATAAAGATGCAAAGAAGATGGCAAAAGCGGCGGCGAGTACATTTAAGTTAACAGGAATGCCATCCGCAACGCTGCCATTGGATTTATGCTCTCCTGCTGAGATGTTGGGCGCGGAATTAAATTATTTTGAGGGCGGGGAGTTGATGTTTCCGCAGGTGAAGAGGGCGTTATTTGAAAGCGTGAAAGAGTTAGAAGCGGAGAGATTAGAGATTAGAGAATTAGAGATTGGTAGATTGAGTTTGATTTGTGAAGCGATTGGGTTGGTGAAAGATGATATTGGAAAAGAGGCGGTGATTTCGGGGATGATTCCAGGTCCATACACGTTGCTTTTGTATATTTGTAACCCGAAGAATTTATTTATTGAAATGAAGAAAGAACCGCAAGCAGTTTTAGAAACTCTCTTTCATCTTTCTTCTTTCCTTGCAAAGATTGGGGAAGAATATAAAAAAGCGGGCGCGGATTTTATTACGATTCACGATATGGGCGGGTCGCCTGGGTTTATTGGCGCAACAAAGTATGAGCAGTTTGTTTTGCCCGCTGAGAAATTATTAATTGAGAAATTATCCAAGCCGATTGTTTTGTCTGTGTGTGGAAATGTGACCAATGGGTTGCATTTGCTTGGTCAAACAGGGGCGGATGCAATTTCGATTGACCAGACTGCCGATTTAGCGAAGGCGCGCGCTGAATTGAAAGGTACGTTGCTGTTTGGCAACCTTGACCCCGTGGCGACAATTTGGAAGGGAGATTCAGGTCAAATAGCCGAAGCGGTTCGAGGGGCGAAAGAAGCGGGCGTAGACGCCGTTTGGCCTGGTTGCGACTTAGTCGTTCAAACGCCTATCGAAAATATCAAAAAGATGACATAATAAATTTCGGCTATTGACGATTTTTTATCCAGTATGTAAACTGAATTATGCCGAAAAAACAAGAGAGTAAAAAAGCGCTAAAAAAGAAAACGGCGCGCGGAGTGAAAAAATCGCCGCCGATATCGCAATTAAAGAAAGCGCTGGCGCAGCGCGAGGCGGAACTTGCCATTATTAAAAGCGTGCAAGACGGTTTGGCGGCGAAGTGGGATTTGAACGCAATTTATGAACTGGCGGGCGAAAAAATTCGAGAAGTTTTCAACGCGCAAGTGACGGTTATTTCGACATTTGACAGCGCAAGCCAAATGCAGCATTTTCAATATTATGCAGGGCGGAATGGACGCGAGCGCATCCCTTCTATTCCATTGAGCGGGTTGGCAAAACACTTAATTCAGTTAAAGAAAAGTTTACTCATCAATACAAACGCCGAAGAAAAATTCCGCGAGTATGGGGCAACTGTGATTGGCGGGAATTTAATTCCAAAATCGGCGTTGTATGTGCCGCTGATGACGGGAAGCGAAGCGCATGGTTTGATTTCGTTGCAAAACATGGAAAAAGAAAACGCTTTTAGCCAAGCCGATGTGAGTTTGTTGGAAACGTTGGCAAAGTCTATGAGCGTGGCGCTGGAAAACGTTTATTTGTTTAACGAAACGCAGCGCCTGTTGCAAGAAACAGCCGAAAGAAACGCCGAACTCGGCGTGATTAATAGCCTGCAACAAATTTTGGTTTCCAAGTTAGATTTTCAATCGGCAATTGAGATGATTGGCGATAAGGTGCGGCAAATTTTTAGCGCACAGGTCACTTTAATTTCTTTATATAACCCTGAAACAAAAGAGATTACGCATCGGTATATCAATGAACGCGGCGAGCGGATGTATTTTCCGCAACCGTTGCCGTTAGATGCGTTTCGTAAAAAAGTCATTGAAACGCAAAAGCCTTTGTTGATTAATGAAGGGTATATCAACATTGCCAGCGAGTTGGGCGAAACGCCCGCCTTTGCCGGCGAGGCGCCGAAATCGCTTTTGTTTGTGCCGATGATTGTGGCGAATAAAGTGACGGGAATTTTAAGCCTACAAGATTTAGAACGCGAATACGCTTTTAATGAATCCAATGTGCGCCTGCTGACTACCATTGCCAATAACTTAAGCGTGGCGTTAGATAACGCGCGTTTATTTGAAGAAACTTCTCGTCATGCGCTTGAATCGGCGGTGATTAATCAGGTGGGGAGAGATATTTCTGAAACGTTAAACTTTACTTCGGTGATGGATAAAATTGCGGCTCATGCGCTTGACCTTTTGGCGGGTTCTTCCAGCGCGATTTATTTGCCTCAACCCGATGGAAAAACTTTAAGAGCGATTGTAGCCAAAGGGAATATTCAGGATGAAATTTTGGCGGATACGATTACGATTGGCGAGGGAATTATCGGCTCGTTGGCGAAAGAAGGAAAAGCGGAATTCATTAACGATACCAATCAAGATGCGCGTACGGTGCAAATCCCCGGCACGCAATTGGTTGGGAATGAGCGATTAATCGTCACGCCGCTATTATCTGGGATTAAAGTAATCGGTATGATGGCGGTATGGCGCGAAGGCGGAGAGCCGTTTACAAAATCGGATTTAGCGTTTCTGGAGAAGTTATCGCTTCATGCCGCTATTGCTATTCAAAACGCAAAATTTGTAAGCGAGGTGGAGCAACGCGCGAATGAGTTAGAAATTATTAATAGCATTCAACAAGGGTTATCGTCGAAATTAGACGTGCAATCTATTTATGATTTGGTGGGCGAAAAAGTTCGGGGCATTTTCAATTCGCAAGCGGTGATTATCTCTTATTACGACCCTCAGACAGACGAAGTTGCCTTTCCGTATATGTTTTGGAAAGGAAAAAGGGTGTACCCTGAAAAACAAACGCTTTCTGGTTTCTCTGGGTATGTAATTCGCAACCGCACGACGCTGTTTATCAACGAAAATTTATTAGAAAAAGCCCAAGAGTATGGGTCAACGCTGTTGGCAGGGGACGAATTCCCAAAATCGCTCATTGCCATCCCTATTCTCGGCACAGACCAAGTGTTAGGTTCGTTATCCATTCAAAATTATGAGCAAGAACATGCCTTTAGCGAAAACGATTTGCGCCTGCTATCAACCTTATCGGCTAGTATGGGCATTGCCATTCAAAATGCAAAATTGTTCGACGAGTCGCAAAATTTATTAAGAGAAGCCAGTCAGCGGGCGACTGAACTCTCCATTATCAATGAGATGCTTTCTGGGTTAGACCCTAAACTAGATATTCAAAGCATTTACGATAACGTTGGGAATCGCATTCAAGAAATATTTGACGCGCAGACGGTGGTGCTGACGATTTACGATAAACGCAATAATTTATCGTATTATCCATACATTATTGAAAACGGGGTGCGGCTACGCCAAGCGCCGTTGCCGTTAGAAGAAAACAGCGGCGGGTTTAGCGGGCATGTCATTCGCACCGGCGAAACGCTGGTGGTGAATCGTAATTTTGAAGAGATGTCGAATAAATTTCATTCGCGCTCACTTGGGGAAGAGGCGGAAGAGGTTGAGGTGAAGTCGGGGGTGTGGGTGCCGATGCAAGTCGCCAACGAGGTGAGAGGCGTCATTTCCCTGCAAAATTTAGAGCATGAAGACGCGTTCAGCGAATCGGATGTGCGTCTTTTGACAACGATTGCAAATTCCTTAAGCGTCACTATTGAAAACGCGCGCTTATTCGATGAAACGCAACGTTTGTTACAAGAGACAAAACGCCGCGCCTCCGAGTTAGAAATCTTAAACAAAATTGGTCAGGCGCTGACACAGCAATTAGACGTGCAAAGCATTATTGAAACTGTGGGCGATAAACTGCGTGAATTAGTGCAAGAAGATAACGTTGGAATTGGTTTGTTTGACCCTGAAACAAAAACAGTGACGGCGCACTATGTGACCAAAAACAACGAACGGATGCAATTTCCGCCCTTCCCTATTGATGAATTCACCATCAAAGCGTCTTTACAAAATAAATCGTTGGTAATTAATCGCCAATCTCCCGCGTTGTGGAGAAGGCTTGGCTCCGGCATGACGCTGCGCGACCAAATTCCAAAATCGGTGGTTATGTCGCCGATGGTGGTAGGGAAAGATATTATCGGCGGAATTACGATACAAAACTTTGAGCGTGAAAACGCTTATGACGATTCGATTGTGCGCTTGCTGGAGGCGGTGGCTTCGAGCATGGCAACGGCTTTACAGAATGCGCGGTTGTTTGAAGAAGCCCGCAACGCCCGCGCCGCCGCCGAAAAAGCCAACGAAGCCAAAAGCGCTTTCCTTGCCACGATGAGTCATGAAATTCGCACGCCAATGAACGCCGTGATTGGCATGAGCGGGCTATTGCTTGACACAAAATTAAGCGATGAGCAGAAAGATTATGTAGAAACGATTCGCACGTCGAGCGACGCGCTGTTAGCCATTATCAACGATATTTTAGATTTTTCAAAAATCGAAGCGGGCAGAATGGACATTGAAAACCGCCCATTGGATTTGCGCGAATGCGTTGAGTCGGCTTTGGATTTGGTCTCTACCAAAGCAGTGGAAAAAAATATTGACCTTGCCTATATTTTCGAGGGCGATGTTCCGCCCGCTATTCTGGGCGATTCGACGCGGTTAAGACAAATTATCACCAATTTGTTAAGCAACGCCGTGAAGTTTACAGAAAAAGGCGAAGTGGTATTAACAGTATCAAGTCAGCAAAACGGCGACAAAGTTGGATTAACTTTTTCCGTGCGCGATACGGGCATTGGCATTTCAAAAGAAGGTATGAGTCGTTTGTTCCAATCTTTTTCGCAAGCCGATTCATCTACCACGCGGAAATACGGCGGCACGGGGCTAGGGCTTGCCATTAGTAAAAAGTTAGCGGAAATGATGGGCGGCGCCATGTGGGCAAAGAGCGATGGGCTTGGCAAAGGCTCTACGTTTTCGTTTAGCGTTGTTACCCAAATTGCCGATTTGCCCCCCGCGCAAAAACGCGAATATCTCGGCGTGCAGCCCGCTTTGCAAAATAAACGAGCGCTCATTGTGGACGATAACGCCACCAATCGTTATATCTTAAACATGCAAACGATAAAGTGGGGCATGATTCCCAAAGATACCGAAAGCCCAAGCGTCGCTTTGCAATGGCTAGAAAACGGCGAAACGTTTGACGTCGCCATCCTCGATATGCACATGCCCGAAATGGACGGCGTGGAATTAGCAAAACGTATTCATGCAAGCAACGTGAAAATTCCGTTGGTGCTATTTAGTTCGGTGGGCAGGCGCGAGGTGGGCGATAATATGAATTTGTTTTCGGCATATCTTTCTAAGCCGATTAAACAATCGCAATTGTTTGATACATTAGTGAGCTTATTTATTTCGCCCAGCGAGGACGAAAAGCACATTACGACAGAACGCTTCAAACCTGACCCGCACATGGGCGCGCGGCATCCGCTCCGCATTCTCTTAGCCGAAGATAACGTCGTCAACCAAAAACTGGCGTTGAAATTGTTAGAGCAAATGGGCTATCGCGCCGACATCGCCGCAAACGGCATAGAAACGCTTCAAGCCCTTGAAAGGCAAACCTACGACGTGATTTTGATGGATGTGCAAATGCCCGAAATGGACGGCTTAGAAGCCACGCGGCAAATCGTTTCGCGTTGGAAAGAAAACCGCCCCTATATTATTGGGCTTACCGCCAACGCCATGCAAGGCGATAGAGAAATGTGCCTGCAAGCGGGCATGAATCATTACATCCCCAAACCTATTCGCGTGGTGGAATTGGTGGATGCGTTAAGGAAAGTAAAACGTTTGAGTTAGGTTTCTGACCCCCATAGGAGTCAAATGATTATAGATTTTGAGAATTGGAGAATTGAACCCCGAAGGGGTGTCAGAGATTTTCAAAACTATGTCATCCCTACGGGATTTGACTTGATAATACAATTTTCTATAATAATTCCATTCCTTCGGAATTATTAAGATTTTGGAGAATCATGACCATTATTGACATCAACACTTTCAATACATTAAAAGAATCTACTGATGCAGAGTTTATTCAAGAATTAATTAATGCATTTCTTGAAGATGCTCCACTTCAAATTCAACGCATGAAAGAATCACTGCAAAAAAAAGACGCAGAGTTATTTACACGCGCGGCGCATACGGTTAAGTCTAATGCGGCGACGTTTGGCGCAACCGCATTAGCAAACATAGCCCGCGAGTTAGAAAGCATGGGGCGAGAAAATAATTTGAGTATTAGCAACCAACTTGAAGCGTTGGAAGAAGCGTTTCATCAGGTTAAGAATCAATTAAACGAGTTGAAATAAATCATGGTCATATCCTCTAAGCCCGCGCGTTTATTAATTGTGGACGATAATAAAATCAATCGTATGATTCTTTCGCGCACATTAGAACAGCAAAAGCATATTGTCGAAACGGCAAACGACGGCAAAGAGGGTTTAGAAAAAATTCGCACGGGCTCGTTTGATTTGGTTTTGCTCGATATTGAAATGCCCAAGATGAACGGCTTTGAAGTGCTAGAAGCCTGTTTGAAAGACGTGGAACTGCGACAAATTCCCATCATCATGACTTCGGCAATGGACGAATTAGACGCCGTGGTGAAATGCGTAGAACTCGGCGCGGAAGATTATTTAACCAAGCCTGTGAACCCCATTTTATTGCGCGCGCGGGTAAACGCCAGTTTAGAAAAAAAACGTTTGCGCGATGAGCAACGCAAATTGTTTAGAACCTTCGCCACCAAAGAAGTCGCCGAAGAATTACTACGCACGGGGTTTTCGTTAGGCGGCAAATTGGTGACAGGCAGCGTTTTATTTGCAGATATTCGTTCTTTCACAACCATTGCAGAAAGCCAAGACCCCGCCGAAACGATTGATTTGTTAAATCAATATTTCAGTTTGATGTTTGATGCGATTACAAATAATGGCGGGACAGTGAACCAAGTCATCGGTGATGGGCTCATGGCGGTATTCGGCGCGCCGATATTTTTCCAAGACCATGCTGAAAAGTCGGTGAAAGCCGCGCTTGAAATGCTAGAACAATTGAAAGTCTTTAATCAACATTTATTGGCGCAAGGGAAAAATCAAATTCACATCGGTATTGGCATCGCTTCTGGGACGATGGTGGCAGGGTACACAGGCACGCAATCGCGCGCTATTTACACTTGCATTGGCGATACGGTGAACCTCGCTTCGCGCATTGAGCAATACACTAAAGAAGCGCTACGCCCGTTATTGATTGATAACCACACCCGCCTCAACTTGCCCGAAAGTTATAAAGTGGAAGATTTGGGGAAGATTGTTTTCAAGGGAAAACATAACGCGGTTAAGATTTTTGCGGTTTTGAGTTAGAGTATGTATCTTCAAACCACAAATAAAGATGATTTCATTAAAAGACTCATCAAAAACAGCGACAAGGGCGGCGTGAACTTATTTTATAAAACCTATATCAACCGACTATTAGACTCATAAAATTGTTAAACCTGTCGGCTATAATTAGCCAATGCCTTTCCTTCGCTCAAAAACTTTTCTTTTCGCTTGCGTCACCCTCATCGCCTACGGACTTTTGCTCCCCTTCACGGGTTTTTACTGGGATGATTTGCCTTTCGCATGGATTGCAAAGTTTCTCGGTCCTGCTGAATTTGTTCCCGCGTTTTTGCCGTTTCGCCCGTTTCTCGGTCCCATTTTTTATTTCACCACCAGTTTAATTCCGCCTGTTCCGTTGTATTGGCAAATCTTCGCGCTCGTAATTCGTTTTCTGCTTGCCTTGTCCGCGTGGTGGATGTTCACTCAAATTTTTCCGACGAAAAAAAATACCGCCTACATCGCGGCGTTGCTGATGTTAATTTTCCCGGGTTATAGTCAGCATTGGGTGGCGCTTACGCATATCAATCAAGAACTCATTCCGTTTATTTTTTATCTGCTGTCATTTGGTTACGCCTTCAAAGCGCTCCGCACACAAAAAATTACAGATACCATCATCGCTTTGCTTTTGCAAATCTGCGGCATCTTCCCTACCGAATATTTTTTCGGCATGGAAGGTCTGCGCTTTCTATTTTTGTTTTTCTTTTTTCAAGAAAGTTTTTTCGAGCGCATAAAAAAATCGCTCAAAATATTTTTGCCTTATTTACTGATTTGGATTCTCAACGCCGCTTGGCTTTTTTACTATTACAAATTCGGTCCCTACAATTCCTACGAAGTCGCCGCCGCGCAATCGCCCAACTTGATTTTCTTTTTAACTCAAGCGTTTGATGCGATTTGGAAAACTGGATTCTATATTTGGATTCAATCTCTGGTTTTGACATTTTCCTCCATCCCCGCCCCCGCTTCGCTTCTAACTTTGGGTTTGATTCTGCTTGCCTTCAAATTTTTTAACTCGCATTTACTCAACTCCGAACAAAACTCTACAAGCGAAAAATCATTTTCAATTTCCTTAATCGTCATCGGTCTATTTGGTATCTTGTTAGGAAGATTACCGTCTCTCGCGGCTAACTTGCCTTTAACTTTACAATCTTCGTACGACAGATTCATGGTTTCGATGATGATTGGCGGAAGTTTATTGGTCATTGGAGTTATTGAATTACTTTTCAAAAATCAAAAAACGAAATTGATTATTTTCTCAGCATTAATCGCTTTGGGGATTGGTCAGCAATTTTTCAATGCCAATATCTTCCGCAGAGACTGGCAAAAACAAGGCGAAATCTACTGGCAAATGGCTTGGCGAATGCCCGCTTTGCAACCTAATACGGTTTTACTCACCCACCAAATGCCGATTGATTATGAAACCGATTTATCGTTCACCGCGCCCATCAACTGGATGTATGCGCCCGATTATCAAGGCGGCAATTTGCCGTATATTTTGCTCTACACCGAAAAACGCGTGGGCGGCGTTACGTTGCCTACGCTGGAAAAAGATATTGAAATTTACTACCCCTACCGCACCGTAGATTTTCGTAGTTCAACATCGAATGCTGTGGTTATTTACATGCCACAACATGGATGTTTAAGAGTTTTAGACCCAAATCGGGGGGATGCTGAAATCTATTCTCGTGAGCCAAATGTTTTGACAGACGCAATTCATTTATCAGATTTATCGCGCATTATTCCAAACCCACAAACGCCCGCCATGCCGCCATTCTTCCCCGAACCTGAACATGGCTGGTGTTATTATTTTGCAAAAGCGGAATTGGCTCAACAGCAAAAAGATTATGGACAAGTTATGGCATTGGGACATGAGGCAAAGCAATTAGGTTTAAGCCCAGAAGATTTGAATGAATGGTTGGTTTTTGTAGACGCTTATATCAAAACCGACGATTTTGAATCCGCTGAAAAATTGTCTAATGAAATATTGAGAGAAGACTCGCGAATCCGCCGAGGGGTATGCGCAGTATGGGAACAGAATCAGGCTTCACGTCAAGGAAGAAGCGCGGAAGATTTTGAATCCATTTTATTATCTTTGGGTTGCAATCCCTAAGGTATGCTTGACGCATTAAAGTTCATGTGCTACCATTTTACGCTGATTACGTTGAACGAGGAGAATCTATGAGCAAATCACGCCGAAGTGTGCTGGTCGTTTCTATTTTTATAATTTCAACAGTGTTGATTTCAGCCTGCACACAATCTTTATCCGCCGCGCCAGTGGCAACGCCAACTTTATTGCCAGAAGGGTTGTTTGTTTCGCCAATCGCTTCGGTAGAAAACCCAATGGATATGATTGCGGAATTTGCCGAGCAAACTGCGGCGGCGCAAACCGCTACGGCAAGCGGCGGCACACCGCAAGCGGGCATTACAGGGACGCCCGCCACGCCTAACCCAAATACGAATTTAACTCCCGCCACTCCCAGCCCCACGTTAGGCAATGTAACCCCAACCAATGTTGGCGCAACTTCTGTGAGCAATGCCACGCCTGCAACTTCTGTTCCGCCTGGCGTGCGCCCAGCCACTTACACATTACAACGCGGCGAATTTCCGTATTGCATTGCGCGTCGATTCAATGTGGACCCCAACGACCTTTTGAGATTAAGCGGCTTGACGACAGAGCAAGCCTATAGCCTAGTATCAGGCACTGTATTGACCATTCCGCAAAGCGGCTCATTCCCGGGCAATCGCGCGCTCACGGCGCACCCAGCCACTTATACGGTCGCATCATCTACCGAAACGGTCTATAGCGTGGCATGTAAATATGGCGATGTTGACCCGAACGCCATCGCCAGCGCAAACGGCATATCAGTCAACGCCACGCTTACGGTAGGTCAGCAATTGCAAATTCCGTAAAAAAGCGGTTTGGCAAACGTAAACCCTAAAGGCGCGCAATGCCTTTAGGGTTTTTTTGAAAGAAGGAAAATATGCCATTTGAATTAATTCGGTCTGAAGTGTTACTGAAAGGGCGCGCTTTCGCCATCCGCCGCGATACGATGAAAACGCCAGACGGGCGCGAAACCAAATTTGATATTGTGGAACATGGCGGCTCGGTGATTTTGATTCCGATAGATGCGGAAGGGAACATTTTGTTTGTGCGGCAATATCGCCATGCGGCAGGGGTTGAAATGCTCGAACTGCCCGCTGGCACACGCGACGGCGATGAGCCTTTTGAAGAATGCGCCGCGCGTGAAATTCGTGAAGAGACTGGAATGCAAGCGGGCAAATTGACTCAAATCGGCTCTTTTTACCTTGCGCCTGGCTACTCAACCGAATACATGGGCGTATTTTTAGCAGAAGACTTAAGTGAAAATCCGCTCGATGCCGATGATGACGAATTTTTGTCGGTAGAAAAAATTCCCGCGCGAGAGGCGCTTCAAATGGCAGAACGAGGCGATATACCCGACGCGAAATCGCTGGCGGCGTTGCTGATGGCGAAGCCGCATCTACACATCTAAAACAAAAACGCTCTCAAACCCGAGAGCGTTTTTTATTTCGAGAATTATTCTTCAGCAGTAGAAGCGGCAGAAGAAGATTGTTTTCGCTGGCGGAAGGTAATCCGCCCACGCGTCATATCATAAGGCGACATTTCGAGCGCAACCCGATCGCCCAACAAAATGCGAATATAGTGCTTGCGCATTTTGCCGGAGAGATATGCCAACACCTCATGCCCATTATCTAAACGCACACGAAACTGCGTGCCGGGCAGGGCTTCCACCACCAAACCGTCTACTTTAATTTTGCCTTCTTCTTTCGTCATACATGCCTCTTGAATTATTCATTTTCCTTAAAAGAGCGCCGCTTAATGCGTCGAATTGCTTTTTTCTTTTCCATTCGGCGGGTTTCGCTTTTTGAGACGAACCAGCGTTTGCGGCGAACCGTGCTAAGCACTCCGCTTTTCACTACCTTTTTGCGAAAGCGCTTAAGCAAAGAGTCTTGCGATTCGCCGTTTCTTAAGTTGACTGTTGCCACTGGGTTCACCTCCTTTCAAGATGAAATAAAAATCGACTGAATGTAGATTCAGCCGACAGGAACTATCAAAAACCTGAAACGAACTCAATGACCAAACGTCAAAAAAACTCCGCTTCTCTCCTTGATGTGTGCCTGAGTAACGCACCTCAGCCGAATCTTACCTTCAGAATTATACTCGATTCATCGGTAGATGAGAAGAATCTCATCTACCGAAAAACGTTTACGCGCCTTACGCAAACACGTCAAAGGTTCTTAGCGTTCAGGCTTGTTTTTTCTCAAACCTTTGGGGCGGCGCGGTGAAATGTTAAAAGAAAAAGCCCCTTGGCAATGACCTACTCTCCCAGGAGGTCGCCCTCCAAGTACCATCAGCGCTGACGTGCTTAACTGCCGGGTTCGGGATGGGACCGGGTGTACCCACGTCGCTCAAATCACCAAGAGACTTGTTTCACAAGGTAGTGACACTGAATAGCAAAACATTGATGTATCTGTAGAAAAGTACCAAGTTCTCCGCACCACGGGATGAAGCCCTCGACCATTAGTACAGGTTAGCTGAACGCATTACTGCGCTTACACATCCTGCCTATATACCAGATAGTCTATCTGGGGTCTTACTCCCTTACGGGAATACAGGGATCTAATCTTAGGGCGAGTTTCCCACTTAGATGCTTTCAGCGGTTATCTCTGCCAGACATGGCTACCCAGCGATGCTCCTGGCGGAACAACTGGCACACTAGAGGTCTGTCCACTCCGGTCCTCTCGTACTAGGAGCAGCTCCCTTCAAATCCCTTACGCCCACAGCGGATAGAGACCGACCTGTCTCACGACGGTCTGAACCCAGCTCGCGTACCGCTTTAACGGGCGAACAGCCCGACCCTTGGGACCTTGTCCAGCCCCAGGATG